>Ga0209489_100113_pt1 | contig 116332 bp, 73 predicted proteins | sample SiratrowhiteBW_FD_187527 | JGI IMG/M metagenome (GOLD analysis project Ga0209489, IMG submission 187527) | Root nodule microbial communities of legume samples collected from California, USA - Siratro white BW (SPAdes) (version 2) | ecosystem: Host-associated > Plants > Roots > Nodule | place... | reverse complement strand
ATATTGTAATTTATTTTGATATTCACAAAATATTTTTTGAACGTCCGTTGAAAATATGTTTCCATAGTTTCAGAGGAAAGAGTAAAAAGAATATTCATATCAACATGTTAAAGATCTTATATTAAATATAAAAAAAAACTAAATTATAATATATTTTATTTATAAGTTAATTTTATAAAATTAAAATTAAATTTAAAAGTTGTTTTTTAAATAATACAATTTATTTATTATTGGACGTCCTGTGTTAAATACTTCTATTAACAAAAGAATATAATCAAATTATAACAGAAATGATTAATTCAACTTCGTAAACTAATAGAATATTAAGTGAGAATATATTAATAATGAAAAAAAAAATAAGTTATCATATTAATATCTTTGAGATAGTGAGTGACAAATCAAAATTGTGAACAAGGTTCAGTAAAAATCTTTTATTAATTGAAGTATACAAATGAGACCGGTAAAAAAAGAAAGTATTATCGTAGATGTCCTTGATATTGAATTTTTTATGCTCATATTCTCGATTGATTTTTTTTTGTATGGATTAGAAAAGTGTCTTATTGTGTGGATTAGAAAAGTGTCTTATGCTCTGTCATATCTTATAAAAAATTTTATCTCTTAAGTTTAGGTTGGAATGGGAGTATTTATAAAAGTTCTTCGATATTTAAGTAAGTATTAGATATTCCGAATGTATCTTTCATCGTAGCCAAAAGAGAACATTATTCTTAATGACTTAAATTGGTGTAATGTTTTAGATTAAGTTTCACAGTATAGATTGATTTAAGATGCTCAATTAATATTAATTATAATTAATCCTTATTTATCATCTTAGGTTTTCAATAATTGTTTGGTACGATATCTCGATATCATCTTGATTTGCGTGTGATCTCAATCTGAGTACATCTTAGTTAATCATGTAGGAATGTATGTGGTAAAGAAAAGTGATGATGACAATTTTCTTTTATTGGTAAGAGTTGAAAATGTGGAAAAGAATTTTCAGTAACTCGTACCTCTAACCAACTGAAGTAACGGGCGACAAAGTGTTAAATTAGAAGTGCTAAAGTCAACCTTGGTTTGTGGGCTAATTTTGTGAATTGGGTTAGTATTTTCAACCTGTTAACCCATTTTTTTAAATTAAAATTTAAAATAAAAATAGTTTATAAAATTATTTTTTTTATTATATTATTTGAGGTATGCAAATATCTAATAATATTATAACTTAAATCATAATACTTGTAAATTAAGTTTTTAATTATTAATTATAATAAAGTAATTTAATATGTAAAGATAATCATTATCTTAATTTATCTTATTAAAATATTAAATAATAAATTAAAAACTTAAAAAATATTTATATGATTAAATGAGTTTTTAATATTATATTTTTAGTTAGTCGAATCTCCTACTAAAAAAGATGTAACTTATCTAACAATCATTTATAAGGTATACTAATCATTAACATAAATTCAATAAAATTATCCAGAATTTTAGAAGAAAATTACAAGAATATCTGTTGGTGGTACTTGAATCGGTTAAGGAAAATACAAATATTAGATAACATTATTTAAAATTCAAAAAATAACATAACAACTAACTAGGACTTATAAAATACATCTTCCACAATTTTGGATCTTTAAATAGAAGCTCTAAGAATCATATCGAAGTACTTTTGGCAACATTTTAGCACTGCCTATGTGGATAACAAGCGATCACATCCTCAAGTCCCTTTTCCCTTTTTCTCTCCTGTCAACATCCATCATTTATTCACGAACTCTATAACTTCTTATCCTAATCACAGTCACTTTTTTTTGTCGTTTGTCATTTACCCCAACTCTTTTGGCCCACTACGACCTAGTCATTCCTTATTCAATCTTTAAGGGTGTGTTTGGTTAAACTAATTTGGGAAAATTTATTATTCAAGAAGATGAATTTAGGTGGATGAAGGTTGTTTAGTTAACCTAATTTGGGAGGATAGATCAAGAAAGATTTGTAGGATAAGATTTTCGTTCATGTGAAGAGATTTGAAGGGATTAGAAGGGATAAAATTGGAAATTACGAAATAGCCCTTGTAAATGAGGTGAAAATTAAAAATATCCTTATAAACAGGTAATGACTTTGAAATAGAATAAATGGTGCAGAGTATATTTGAAATATTGGTACATAACTAAAACAAAAAGTATTTAATAAAAAAAAATACAAAATATTATTTATATTTTTACTAATCATTATTTTAAGAACAATTAATTAAAAAATGATTAAAAGTAAACAAATATCAAATATAACATTTAATGGTAATCATATATATGTTAATAAGAATATTTAATTTTGAATAATTACTTTAAATTAAATTTTATCTATTAATATTCTTTATTTCAAATTTAAGTACACCTTTCATTTGTTTTAGTCAATTTAAGTAGTCTCTTTATATACTTTTTTATTATAACTTATTACTATTTTTATAGAAATAAAATTTTAAAATTCAAAAAATTTGTATTTAATCTCTTAAAAATATAGTAAAAAAATATTTAACTTTTTAAGTAAGAGAATTAATAAAAAGGTAAATTTAGAAAACATTTACAATTATCATTAATATGTACGAGTATCCAAGAAATACAAATTGCAAACTATTTTTATTTAGACTAACAATTTTAAAAATTTCAATTTAAGTAAAATGTAAAAATAATTTATACTTACAAAAAACAGCAATAAATTTCAACAAAAAAGTAGTTTAGATTGTAGGAAATTTTTTAGGAATTTCAGTTAATTATAATTTAGACTAAATTGTATATTTTAATAAAATAATAAATTTTTGATTTTATTGCATTGTTTAGTATTTATGTTTAATTTTAAATAATTTAGAAGATATGTTTTAAATAATTTTAGTAATGTTTTCATATTAAAATCAATTTAATCCAATTCATTTTAATTTTTTATTATCTTATTTTACAAGGGTTAATTAGTAATTTCAGAAATATATCAATTAAAAAAATAAAAACAAATCTATAACATCTATCAAATCATTCTCAAACTTTCATAACCAATCCCCTCAAATCCCTTCAAATCTTACCATCAATCCATTAATCCAAACAACTCTTTCATCCACACACAATCTCAAATCCCTTCAAATTCATCCCCTCAAATCCACTCCCCCAACCAAACAAAGCCTAAACCTTATACACTATTTTAAATTTGGTTCCTGTGTACACTAACAACCAATGTCCATGACATATTTCGTCATTGCTTTCTCTCATTGTCATATGATTCCAAAGATAAGTATAATAGTAACCACCATCTCTCCCACACTAAAACCTTCCTATCAACTCCACTTGTAGTAAGCAACCCTTCAAAAGGATGACACATCATGCACATAATAAGACCATCATGACCCTTCCAAGAGCGAACGCACTTGGGCGTCGACAAATCACATACTCTAATTTGGTGGTTGTGGCTAGAAGAAAAAGGGAGATGGTAGTCGGGGATGGGTGCCTAAGTGTTGGACAAACTTAGAGTTGACATCGAGGGTGGAATAGATGGCAACATGATGAAGTCGACGATTTTGATTGACTCAACGCAAAACATAGGCAATGAAGGACTTATCCGATGAGACGATGAAGGGGCCACTAGTGTAGATTTGGTACAAAGCAGGGATGCAACAATCTCGTGGCACAACACTAACACACCATCTCTCATTTTCAAATTCACTTAATCAACGTCTACCATGGCTACGAAGGCTACATCGCCATGCGCCAAATTTTAATGATTAGGAAGTGCCGACATCAACCTATAGTATATTACCTTCATGCATGATGGAGTCGAATAAGTATTTTAGCCCCAAAGAAGCTTATCAACCTTAACATAATTATGCACGAGGTGACCTATCAACCCTAGTGAGGCTTATTAGGCTTAATAAAATTATGCGCGAGGTGATTTATCAGTCCCAAAGAGGTTTATTATCTTTAATATCATTATGCACAATGAGACCTATCGGCCCCAAAGAGACTTATCAATCTTAATATGATTATGTGTGAGGTGGCTTATGGCCCCAAAGAGGCTTATTAGCCTTAATATGATTATATGCAAGGTGGACTATCAACCCAAAAAGACTTATTGATATGATATTCAGGGGATGAATATAATTTAGAATTAAACATTGTAATTTTTATTATGTATTTTAATTGAGTAATTATGATGCGGAAATATGAGGGTATGACCGTTTTGATATTCAGTTTGATAAAAGAACAGTTAGGAAAAGGATATTGATGCCACACTCAAGAAAGATGAGAATGTGAGTGATAAGTCATAGGGTTGATCGCCACAGGATATCCTGAGAAGATCAAATTTGGATTTGGTTCTTGTAAATCAGAATACCATAAATTTTCAAAGAGAAAAACTCAATTTTATTCCAAAATTCATCTATCCATTACATTTTTTACTACACCGTTTTATAGGCTAAATTACTTAAAACTTCTTGACCTTCTAGACTTCTAGACGTTTCTCAAGATTAATTACCACTAATATTGTCTTTAATTCCTATTGAATGTATCATTATTGAGAATATGAATGATTTATCTTCCCATTCAATTTGATGCGGAAATAATATGGGGGTAGGATTGTTTTGATATTCAGTTTGATAAAAAGGATATTGATGCCACACTCAAGAAAGATGAGAAGGTGAGTGATAAGTCATGAGGGTTGATCGCCACAGGATATCTTGATAAGATCAAATTTGGATTTGGGTTCTTATAAATCAGAACACTATAAATTCTTAAAAGAAAAAAACTCAATTCTATTCCAAAATTCATCTATCCCTTACATTTTTTAGTACACCATTTTATAGGCCAAATTACTTAAAACTTCTAGACCTTCTAGACTTCTAAACATTTCTCAAAATTAATTACCAACTAGTAATTAATCTCCATTAATATTGTCTTTAATTCCTATTGAATGTATCATTATTGAGAATATAAATGATTTATCTTCCCATTCAATTACTCAATTAAAATACATAATAAAAATTACAATATTTAATTCTAAATTATATTCATCTTCTGAATATCATATCACTTATTAGTCTTAATGTGCGAAGTGGCCTATTAACCTAAAGAGGCTTATTAGCCTTAATATAATTATGCACCAAGTAACCTATCAACCCCAATCTTGAAGTGGCTTGTCAACCTTAATTTATTCCTTTATGTACAAGATGACCTATTGATCTCAAAATGATTTATTAGTCTTAATTATTAGTTTGTGTACTTAGTAATCTATTGACCTCAATGTAAGTTCTTGAGAGCAATACTTATTAACTTAAATCTATCAATTTAACTATATTAATATATTTTTATGAGTTTTTGTTCTGATTCGTTCACATTGATTTAGTGTTATTTCATAAACTTGTGATTAGGACGAGAAGCTTATGTATCATGTACATAGAAAGATGACGTTTTAGTTTTCTTAAACATCGTTGTTTTGGAACACAACAACGTCATTCTAAAATAATTTTTATCTCTTTTGTTTCTCGTTTAAAATAAACTAGTTAGCTATGTCCAATATTTTTTGACTTAACAAAATTCAATAGTTTAACTTACGGAAAACTCAAGTATACTTAGACATTTTATCTTAAAAATGAGAAGTGTGTAATATTAGTTTGATCTCTTATTAAAAGAGAATAATAATCATCTAACAAATCGATTATAGAAATTATTAATCACTAGAAATTGAATAAAACTATCCATATTTTTACTAAAAAATCACACGAATATTTATTAATGGTACTTGATATCGGTTAGAAAAAAAATACAGATCTTAAAAATTAAATAATGTTAGTTAAAATCCGAAAAAAAAAGTTAACTAAAACTTACTTCACATTCACTTTATTTAATAAAATATTAAATAAGTTAACAATGATAGTTCACATTCACGAAATATAAAAAATGAGTTTTGGATGGTGATACATGTAAATATAACTTCAAAGTCGTTATTCTAATTAATAATAATTTATTGATGGCGAGTATAATGAAGATTGGAAGAAACGCTTTGAGAAAAGTAAAATAAAAAGGGAAAACACTGTGTAGCAAGAAGTTCCATATCTGACCAAGACTCCTAGTTCCGTAATGGCGGCCTCTCGTCCGCCGACGCTGCTGTCCACCGCGTCAAGCATCATTCCGCTGCTGCGCCAATCCCAGTTTCTTCCCTATCAGACTTCCCTCCAACGGCGGTTTCAGACGATACTTGAAGGTGCTAGAGAGAGGTGGATGTACGCAATTTACTGGGAGTACTCCTCTGCTCATTCCCTTCTCGTTTGGGGTGACGGCTATTACAACCTCAAGGGAGACAATGGCAAAGCCCGCAAAACCACGTCGCCCGCAGAGCAGGCCCAGCGCAAGAGCGTTTTGAGGTTACTCAGTAGCTTCATTTCAGGCCCCTCGACCCCTCATGATCACTGGGACGAAGACGTCACTGATCCAGAGTGGTTCTTTATCCTCTCCATGGGTCAGACCTTTGTCAACGGCGGCGGCCTGCCGGGCCAGGCTTTCTTTCATTCGAGCCCGGTTTTCCTCACCGGGTCAGACCAGTTATCTGAATCGGCCTGCCAACGGGCCAGGCAGTTGCAGGAGTTTGGGCTTCAGACTATGGTTTGCATACCGTGTCCAAACGGCGTCGTTGAGCTGGCCTCCACTGAAGTAGTAGTTGCGCCCAGCCTTTATCTCATGATTGCAGTGCAAGATTTGTTCAACTTCAACTGGAGAATCGAGGACCTTACCTCTGGCGAAACCATACGACCACGGTAACTCCAAATCTTACTATGATACTAATTTTAAAATGTTCATTTAATCACTAAAATTATCAAAACATTTTTTTATAAATATTACGTTGCGGAAATAATTGTTATATTTTATTAAAAGTTCTACGAAAAACTGATAAAAATATATAACTGTTTCTTTAAAATTAAGATAGCGAATCTTGAAATAATAAATCTGTACAATAAGTGAGCACATGCATTAATAAATACTCACGAAAAAATCATAACTATACGTCGATATTTAAACAAATTCAGTTAAATAAATGCATCAAAGTTTAAGCTTATATTTACAATAACACGATTGAAAAATAGGAGACATTTGATTAATGAAGTGTAGGGATTGGACCAATGTAAGATTGGAAAAGAAAATGTTTAATTTTCGGCAATACCTAGAATAGAAGTTAAATATTACCATCATTTTAATATGTTATATTTCACTCCAATTGAATTTACTATTTTGTCTTTTTCACTCGAATTGAATTTACTATTTTATCTTTCTGTTTATGGTTTAGCATATCTCCTTCTATATCTTACTTTTCAATGAGAAAGACATAGAGTCATTTTTACAAACTGATATCACAACTTTAGGTTTAGGTCAAGAATCTTTCCTCTCTCCAGTCGCCCTTCACAGTCTGCTGCTGCACGCTTCTGTTGTTGTTGCAGCCTTTGTTGGCAGTCCACCTGCCGCCGTCTTCACTGCCCAGTCTACACGCTGTCCTCCGCACTCCAGCCCACTGCCGCCGCGTGCGCTCCAGCCCATTCCTGCCACCGCCTCTGTAACCTACACAGCCGCACTCCTCTAACGCTCCGGCCACCATAGTTGTGCGAGACGCCACAATTGTGGTTCTCCATATTTTGCCATTTGATTCATTGTGTTGATTGTTGGTTCTTAGCTCCGTATTTGGATGAAAATGTCGTCCAATTTTGATATTGAGAGGTTTGATGGGAAGATGAGTTTTACACTTTGACAAGTGCGTATGGATGCCAAATGGTCCACCTTTGGCATCAAGGATGTCATCTATGGTAGAGAAGTCAATGCAGAAATGACAGATAAGAGGTGAAAGGAAATGGATGATAAGGCTCTTTCCACTATCCAATTGTGTTTAAGTGATGCAACACTTCATCAGGTTCTCTTGGAAATGACCGCTATGGATTTGTGGAATAAGTTGGAGGAGATGTATATGAAGAAGTCTTTAACAAATTGGTTGCGGTTGAAGCTACACCTTTACACTCTTCATATGGCCGAATGTACATCTATTTCCGATCATATTGCGGAGTTTACCTCCATTTTGAATGATTTGAAGAAGTTAGAAGTTAGATGTCAAGATAAAGGATGAAGACCAAGCTTTGTTGTTGTTGTGCTCTTTGCCTACATCATATAAGTTGCTTAGGGACATGATGGTTTATGGTAGAGAGAAAATTTCTCTTGAGGATGTGAAGGGTAACCTGCAAGCCGAATTGCACTTGGATAATGAGATGACCAATGTTGATAAAGGAAGTCAATGTGTTGGTTTAGTGGCCAAACGTGGGAGGTCTAGGGACAAAACCTTGATGGGAAATAGAAGTCGGTCAAATTCAAAGCACAAGAATCTTACATGTAATTATTATAAGAAGAAGGGACACATAAATACCAAATGTTTTATCTTAAAGAATAAACAAAAAGGACGTGGAGGTGTTGCTTCGGAAGAGGTCAATGTGGCCAAGGATGATGACACATATGATGTCCTTTGTGTGGTTGATAATTGTGTTAATGATGAGAATGCTTGGATTATGGACTCGAGTGCTTCTTAACACATGACTCCAAATAGGGATTGATTTGAGACATGTGAGCCTTCAAGTGGAAAGGTTCTTATGAAAAATATTCATTTGTGCAAGGTTGTTGGTGTGAGCTCAGTAAATATTAAATTCCATGATGGTAAGATACAAAAGTTGATGGGTATGAGACATATACCCGATTTGAGTAAGAACTTGATTTCTTTAGGGTCTCTTAAAGAGAAGGGATGTAAGTTTCAAAGTGATGGTGGAGTTCTTCGTGTTTCCAAAGGAGCTCTCACCATTATGAGAGGAAAGAGAGTTGGAAATCTATATTTCTTGCAAGGGTCCACAGTCATAGGCTCGGCCTCCGTCGCGAGCTCGGATCCTTCCTCGGATGTTGATGTTACGAAGTTGTGGCATATGAGGTTGGGATATATAACTGAGTGGGGAATGACCATTTTGAGTAAAAGAGGCTTGTTGTGTAGTCAATGCACAAGCAGCTTGGAGTTTTGTGAGCATTGTTTATTTGGCAAGCAAAAGAGATTGAGTTTCTCAATGGCAATTTACCGGACCAATGAAAGATTGAGATTCTCAACGTCCATTCACCGAACTAATGAAACGTTGGATTACATCCATTCGAATCTTTAGGGACCTTCTCGTGTGCCATCAAAAGATAATGGTTCTCGCTATATGCTTACTTTCAATGATGATTTTTCAAGAAAGGTTTGGGCTTATTTCTTGAAGGAGAAAAGTGAGACCTTTAAAGTGTTCAAGGAATGGAAAACACTCTTAGAAAATCAGACTGGAAAGAAGATCAACAGGTTGAGGATCGATAATGGTTTAGAATTTTGTAACCACCAATTTGATGAGTTTTGTAAAGCCGAAGGAATTGCTAGGCATAAAATAGTGGTTAATACTCCACAACAAAATGGAGTTCTGGAAAGAATGAACCGTACCTTGCTTGAAAGGGCTCATTGCATGCTTTCTAATGCAGGTCTTGGCAAGGAGTTTTGGGCAGAAGCGATTAGCACAGGATGCTATCTGGTGAATCGATCTCCCAACACTTTCATAGAAAGCAAAACATCCGAAGAAGTATGGTTGGGTAAGCCGACTGATTATTCAAACTTGAGGGTGTTTGGTTGTCCTGCTTATGTTCATGTAAATGAATGAATGTTGGAGGCAAGAGCAAAGAAGGGTGCTTTTGTTGGGTATCCCATGAATGTGAAGGGATACAAGGTGTGGTGTCCCGCATCTTGTAAATTTCTCATTTCAAGAGATGTCATTTTTTATGAGTCGGCTATGTTGAAATCTAAGGATGTTATGCTCAAGCTGACCATTATGGAGAATGAGGAGATTGACAAGAAAGTGGAGTTTGAGATGTCGATCCAACAAAGTGGCGAAGAAAAGACTATACCACATGAAGATGCTCATCCGGAAGAACAAGAAGAAGTTAAAGAGCAACCATATTTGTTGGAAAGACACCGTGAAAGAAGAGAAATTAGAAAACCAATAAGATATGCAGATTTTGCTTATTGTTTTGCAGTTGCCGAAGAAGTGGAATACAGTGAACCATCATCTTACAAAGAAACTATTTCTTCCAAAAATGCAATGGATTGGGTTTCTGCCATGAATGAAGAGCTTCAATCATTGGAAAAGAATCACACTTAGACTCTTGTGAAGCCACCTAGTGGTAAAAAGATTGTGGGTTGCAAATGGATATTCAAGAAAAAAGTAGATGGTTCAAGACCAGAAAGTGTTTGGTATAAGGTAAGACTTGTGGCGAAGGGCTATAGTCAAGTTCAAGGTGTGGAATTTAATGAAGTATTTTCTCCTGTTGTCAAGCATACCTCCATTCGAGTTATGCTCTCTTTAGTGGCAATCAAAGATTTGGAGTTAGAGCAATTGGATGTGAAAACTGCTTTCTTACATGGTGATTTAGAAGAGCAAATTTACATGAAGCAACCAGAGAGTTTTGAAGTTGTGGAAAAGGAGAATCATGTATGTTTGTTGAAGAAGTCACTCTATGGCCTCAAGTAATCACCTCGGCAATGGTATCAGAAATTTAGCTCATTCATGGTTAGTATAAATTTCTCTCGCTCTAATTATGATAGTTGTGTCTACTTCAAGGAGTTGAGTAGTGGCGAATTTATTTACTTGTTGCTCTATGTTGATGATATGTTGATTGTCACTTTCAATATGGAGGAAATCGTAAGATTGAAAGAGCAACTTGGTTCGACATTTGAGATGAAAGATTTGGGGCCGCCAAAAGAATCCTTGGCGTGGAAATAATAAGGGACTGGCCCAATCAAAATTTTTTTTCACAAAAGGAGTTTGCGGGAAAAGTAATCCGTCGTTTTGGCATGAAAAAGCTAAGATTGTTTCCACCCCTCTTGCAACACATTTCAAGCTTTAGGTCACTTTGAGTCCTATATCCGAACATGAGAAGAAGTATATCTCTAATACGAAAGTGAAGTACATGACAATCACAGAGGCTATTAAGGAAGTTATTTGGCTCAAGGCATTTCTTGGTGAGATTGCTTCTCTTGATGATTCTATCATGGTATCTTGTGACAACCAAAGTGTCGTTCACTTGACGAATGACCGAATGTTCCATGAGAGGACTAAGCACATTGATATACGGTATCACTTTTTGCATGATGTGATTTCTGAAGGTAATGTACTTGTAAAGAATATTAGCACCGAAGCGAATCTGACCGATATGCTCACGAAGCCTCTTCCCATTGCAAAGTTTTTTGCTCAAAGACAATTTCAATCTATTGTTAATTTGTTCTAGTTTATTTCTTTTTACTTTCTAGTTGTACAATTAGGATCAAGGTGAAGATTGTTATATTTGACTCGAATTGAATTTACTATTTTGCCTTTCTGTTTAGGGTCAACATATCCTCTTTTGTATCTCAGTTTTCAATGAGAAAGACATAGAGCGACTTTTACATAATAATATATTCTCTTGAAATTTCAACTTTATCGTCCAAAAATTATAATTAATTTTCTTAATTATTTTTTTATTAATATCTGGGCATGAGACTAACAAATATAGGAATTACATTTAATTAATAGCTTGAGTTAATGCATGTGCAGAGTCATTTTTCGATTTTATATTTAATCAATGACATATGATCACAGGAAAGATGAAAGGTTGCATGAAAGAGCAAGTATTGAGAAGCAAAATCATGAAAACGACAACTTGTCCCAACAATCTCGGGGAAAAGAAAAGAAAAGTGATTCAAAATGCTCATGGTTCTTGTCATCGGGAAGTTCCGAAGGAGGCTCTGCGAGCACATATTCACATTCTACCGACTATTCTGGGCCCTCGTGAAATTTACATGTATTATTTTCATTTATTAAAGTTTTTAACTTCTATTCGTGTGGGAACCAAAATCATCAATGGGAAAGCATAAAATTAGCTTAATATTGTTGGGAATATGAAGAATTTAAATAATGTAAGTAGTGGTGGAACCAGAAGAGAAAACTTTAATTCGTTCGGAAAGACTTGATTATGAATTAGAAATGTTCTCCCCTATCCTTTTTTTATTTATGGGTTTCATTGACACAATGTCATCTACGTTCTAGATTTGTCTAGAATTTTTACAGGATATAATGTTGACGCATTTTTACTCATATGACTTTTTCTTTTTAAATTTCATTCAAACAAGTGGAGTCAATTTTCTAACCAATATTAAAGCTTAAACAAAGACCGCAAGACCCATGTTACACAGTGTAATACTCTCCAACAAATAAAGAATAACCTTGAGCACACTTTGTTGAAATCAAACATAACTTTGAAATTTGATAGTTTATGAATTCCAAATCTCAAATGGCTTCAAAAGAAGTACCAATTGTTTCCAAAAGCATTGCCTTGCAAGTTGTTGAAATAGTTGTTAGAATAGTTTACATTATTTTTTGAGTAAAAGTTGTTGTGTCTTGTATTTATATGTAACCTAGAATTATAGGGGTCAACTTTATTAAGTTTTCCTTTTTCTCTTCCCTTAAGCTTATGTTTTAAATCATTTATCGTTATACATGTGGACCTCAATCACGAAAGATATTTAAGCTAAGAGTTATTAAGTTCTTTTTCCCATAAACTTGTATAACTTGGTTTCAAAGCTCATCGATCCGTTATGATTGGATTGTCTTACAAGAAAATATTTTTTGTTGTTATTAGTTGCCTTTATTTGTCACCATTGCTAAGCATCATTCTTTTTCTTCAAACACTGGATCTTAAGCATCTCTTTGAACCAACAATGGAGCTTGATTGTGAATGTGTATATTAGGAGTGTCCAAGTGAGTCCACCTAGCTCACACTCACATGAGTTGGTTCATAACGGGTTAAGCTAAAAATGAGTTAACTCAACCTGCCTCACGTTTTGGTGAACCAGAAATTTTGTGATCTGGCTTGACTCATGATAGGTTGGTGGGTTATGTGGATTGACTCATTTAAGCATGTTTTGTTCTCCCAACTTATTTTATGTATTTATTGTAGTACAATTAAAGTGGATGGACTTGACTCCTCTATTTATAGTTGTACAATGAGAGTGTTCACCTATTTTACGAAAAATTATTATAAAGGTAACAAGTGAAAATCAAAGTGTCAAACTATATAATTGGGCAAACAAATAAATTAAGCACATAAACCATTCAAACTTTATTGAACAACATTCTAGTCTTTGAAAAGATCAAATTATCAACCTACATAATTAGAAGTAGTAAACATTTAGAATAAAAAAAAGTGATGAAAAAAAGGATAAAAGGTTGTTGTTGGTGGGTTATGGGTCAAACCCCCATTTAGCCTGTGGGTTATTTGAATTGGGTTTAGTTTGACTTATATTTAAAAGCACTGTATTTTTTCTAACCCAACTCAGCTCGAACTCATGGTGAGTCAGGTTGGCTCATGGGTTTGCACACATTTTGAGTATTGTAGTGTATATACTCTAAAAAAATTAGAGAGAAAAGTTTTGGGGAGTCGTGGTTCCCTTTGACCCCTTAAAAGATTCATCATTGCTCCAAACGACACCCAACTTGACTAATTGTAGATGTTGGTTCTCTCTCATGCACTGTCATACATGGCTTTTTTTGTGGAACTCATCTAGGTGCATGTAGTCCACACATCACCTTCTAGTCATCGAAACACCATTGCACCACCTCCATTAGTTTCCATTGTTAAAAATCTCATAGGATTCAATATTTGATGAAGTTAAGCAATTGGACAAAAGCAAAGCCCAAGCATGGAAGTTGAAGAAAACTTAATCATTATCTTAGTGGGTGTGAGTGAGTGTGATTGAAGGTAAAGGTGAACATATGCACAATGGAGAAGAAAATCTTTGGCACAGTTAAATCATACTTAAAACCAAAGTAATCAAACTGAGCAAAAAAGTTTTTGAGAAAAGTCATTTGAAATTTTAGTCTTTAACAGAAAATGAAGTAATTCCACTTTTAAGAAATCGATTCATTCACGCACTGAACCAAAACTGTCTTAATTGTTTTTCAAAAACAGTTTGGCTATATTTCTGTGTTAAATACCTAGACATACACAAAAGAGTATAATGTGAATACGTGAGTGAAAAACAAGAATACTAAGAAAGAAAAACAAAGCAGTTTGGTTTTTCAAAGATCAAAGAATTGTTCTTGAACAAATTCAAAGACTTGAGTTTTTGTTGTGTCATTGGTATTCTTCAAGGTTCTGCACTATTCATGTTTTCTAGAAATCAGGGAGTTTTTTGCAACTTAAATCTTGAACCCATTTTGATTCAAGTGTTGCTTAGTGTTCTATTAATTGTAATCTTTTGATTCAAGTTGTATATTGGTGATATTATAGGGTTTAGTACTGGTGTATTCTAAAAATTTGGGTTTGTAGGGTGCAAGCTTGAGTATTCTGTGGTGTTTTTTTTATCTTGTAGGGTGTATAAGTAAGTGGTTTGTAGTGAAATTTTTCTTGCTAGGATTGTAAGAAAGACTGATGTAGCCCTTGAGGAAGGGTGAACCAGCATAATTGCTCTATGTGTATCTCTCTGACCCTTCTCTCTACATAAGTCTTTGTTCTATGCCTTTCATTAAATTATGTGTAGGTTCATTTGCTACTTTGTTTTTCTATCATTCTGCATTTGAAAAACTAGTTGCTTATTGAATGAGAAATTGCTTTTATAAAGATCTTAAAATTGGAAAATTGTTTTGATAGTTCATAACTCATTTATGGTTTTTCAAGATTTTATCAGGTTGTTTTATCAAATATTCTAAGGTTCAATTACTTTCTTTAATTGATTGTTTTACTGCTGCATTGGTAAAAGGAGTGTTTCATATTATGTAATTGGAGCTACACATTCATTAATTGAATAAACTTGTATTCTGCATTAAGCTTTTGTTAAAATTGGTTCTTCAGCATTAAATTGTTTTTGTAGTTTGAATGTGCTAACTGTCCTTCATATTTGCATGAATCGAAAATTCCTTGATAAACAATATAATTCAATTCATAGTGTTTTTTTTATTGAACAAACTGCATTCATTTAAATATGTTTTCACAATGATTCACTGTATTGAAAATTTTTCTAATTCATTGACTATTTTTAATGTTAGCACCAGGAGTTACTGAATATGATTTGATGAAACTAATACAAGAATGAAGTCTTTAATGGATCCTAGCTTGCAACAGGAAGTGCATGAAGACTCATAGAGCTTGATGGAGTGTTGACCCTAGACTTAGGGTATGTGTTTGTGAGTTGTGCCTTTGGTTCAAAATCACATGTTACATAATTGATAACTCGAAGTAAGCTCCAAAATCAATCTACTTAATCACATTTTCAAAACGTTAAATAAGAACAAATCAAATTTTGATAATCTATTTCAGAAAGGAAATCAGTAAATTGTTTTCAAAATCTGAACCTGGTGAATTTTCTGTTAAAACAAAGAAAAATGCAATTGATTGGATGATTGACTCAATCGATTGAACTTTTAACAGTCAACTAATTAGTTTTCTTATATAATGACCATGCACGTGTTTTTCATATAACAATAAGACACATAAATCATTCTGAGCAAACAGAAGTTAAATTTTCGAAAGAAAAAACGTGCTTACACCTTGTGATCATTTTGGCAATTGATTTTCATCAAGAAAACTGATCTTGGAGCTTTACTGTTGAATTGATCTTGTGAAACAGTGACCTTGATCTAGAGCTAAGTGTTATACTCTAATCTTAATACATTTTGTAATCTGTTGAGTATAATCATTGTTGTATTCATTGTACTCTTGATAATTTCTTATACTGAGTTTGTGGTGTTACAAGTTACATAGTGTTGTAGTTGTAACTGGTTTAGTGCAGAGGATTCTGCATTGGTTAGACAACTACTATAGGGTTCGGTAGGTTGTTTGGTGTTGGGAGCAATGTTTACTTGCGGGTTGCAAGTGTTTGTGTTTTTGTAAACTGATCTTGGAGATCTTGATTAGTGGAACTCTTTGCTAGTTGGCAAACGACTGATGTAGCCCTTGAGGAAGGGTGAATCAGTATAAATCTTTGTGTTCTTGATCTTTCTTCCTCTCTTCTTAAACACTTACCTTTTCTGTTATCGCACACTCAATTAATTGTTCTTCGCGCTTAATTGATTGTTCTTTCTGTTGTTATTACTGTGTCTTTTTGAAACTGTTATATCTTTCATACAATTGGCTGGAACTAATTGTTAATTGTATTGATGTGTTAATGCTTTTATGATATTACAGTTTGATTGATAAAATTTCTGAAAATATATTTTCTTGATTCAAATTGTTATTTCTTAATCTTAGTATTTTATCTGAACTGTTGTACTTCTTGATTGATTTGTTGTCCATTGTGTTTACTATTTATCTACCGGATTGAATTTTCTTTATCAACACCTTTTTATAATCAACTGATTACTTCCGCTTCTGTTTCTGATAATGTTTGATCAACTGAAAATTTAAATCTGTTCTAAAACATATTGATCGTTGCTGGGTTATTCTGAAATTCATTGATCAGTAAATTGATAAAGAATCTTCATTTGAATCTTTAACACTTTCCAGTATTTTGCAAAAGGTTTTTGAAAGTTTTTAACAGTTCAATTCACTCCCCGTCTTAAACTCAGCCTAAACCTATTTTCTACATTTAATTCTTCATTGTTATTCAAGAACTCATTGTTGGAAAATTTGTGTTACTTAAAACTGTCAGATTTTAAATTGATTTATTTACGTTTAAATTGATTGATTTTCTATGCTACACCTTAAATCATTGATCTTTGAGATTCTTGGAAACTTTCATTTGGTTTAAAACATTTTCTTTGGTTAATAAACTTATAAATTTTGTAAAGTTCAATTCACTCCTCCTCTTGAACTCAGCCTAAAAGTATTTTCATCCACGACTTCTTTTGTTTATGTTTCAACCTTCATACTTGCCTTATCATCATTATTCATGTCTAGTTTCTTTTGAACCCTAGAGAACTATATTAGAGTAAAAATAAAACACCATAAATATTTTGATTATAGGTTAAAACAAAACAAGCATAGTGGTTGGAATACAACAACTTATTATATGTAGTTTTCATTATGAAGAACTTTTCCAACTTCAACCACAACCCAACAACAGTCTGCTCTTTTGATATTTCTGAAAGAAATTCTTTTACAAATGACAAAAGAATTAACAAATGAGTATTATTATCTTGATTCTCCATAATTGGTTTCTCCAGGTGTGATGCCTTGCCAAAAAGTGGGGCTGAAATGTTTTGTTCTTTCCACAAAGCCTTTATCTTGATCCTTTACAAATTAAATTTGTTCTTCCCTGTAAGCTTCTCGATCTTGATTGTGTTGGTTGCCTTCTTAGATATCTTCTCAAATAAAGTATCTAGGTATCAGAAAACAAAAAATGACAATTTTGATAAAGAACATGATTCAGATATGCAAAACAAGGTTCGAAATCAAAGTTATAATATTAGTTTGTTATTTATCACATATTTAAAAAATGAGAAGAAACATGACACAATATAAAATAAAAATGATAAGAAAAATATTCCTTTTATAAATGGATGAGTCTTAATGGACGATCATAAAAAATCCTAAATAACATATATATGTGTAGAATAGTTAACTCAAAAATTATAACTTAAACTCTAATATAAATATTCTACAGTCAACTAGCTGAGAAGAACTCAACATATAAGAGTCATCGAAATATGTAATTGACATAAAGATAACTAAGTCATTACTGTCTAACTAACATAACAAAATGCACCTTCAATCCATCAAATAACTTAATCATTCATGCATAGATTCACATATATTCATAATGAACCTCTCACTAAACAATTCAATAGATATAGAGAAATTCAAGACATTATCTCTCAACCATTTTCATGAATAACCAATATAATCTTAAGATACATAAATAAGAGTTATTACAAAATTAAGAAAACTATTTTAACAAATATTTTGAATCTATATTTGACCTTCATTGAAAATATTTTTTGTTCTTAGAGGACCTTGAAGGGTATCAAAGTTTCTTCTAGATGTCGGTATCAGTAACTTCTCTCTCTGACCCAGTCCTTCCCAAGTTCTCAGTCTCCAATATTCAATATTGGGTAAGAGGCATGGACAAATCACATACTCTAATTTGGTAGTTGTGGCTAGAAGAAAAGAGGAGATGGTCGTCGGGGCTGAGTGCCTAGGCCTTGAGAGCTTGGAGTTGACATCAAGGGTGGAGTAGATGGCGACATGACGAAGTCGACAATTTTGATTGACTCACCGCAAACACAGGCAATGGTGGGCTTATCCAATAAGATGATGAAGGGGCCACCAGTGTATAACTGCTACAAAGAGGGGACGCAACAATCTCGTGGCACAACTCTAAAACACCATCTCTCATTTTCAAAATCACTTAATAAACGTCAACTATGGCTACGAAGTGTCGCCATGCGCCATGCACCATGCGCCAAGCTTTGATATTAGGAAGTGTCGACATCAACTTGTAGTACATTACCTTCATGCATGATGGAGTCAAACAAGTACATTTATGTTAAGGGAACCACCCCGATTTATTTGCACAATTATGCATCAGGTGGCTTATTAGCCCCAAAGAAGCTTATCAACCTTAACATAATTATGCACGAGGTGACTTATCAACCTTAATGAGGCTTATCATGCTTAATACAATTATGCATGAGGTGACTTATCGGTCCCAAAGAAGGTTATTAGCCTTAATATGATTATGCACGATGTGACCTTCAGCCCCAAAAAGACTTATCGCTCTTAATATGATTATGCATGAGGTAGCCTATGGCCCCAAAGAGGCTTATCAGCTTTAATATGATTATATGCGAGGTGACCTATCAACCCAAAGAGACTTATTAGCCTTAATGTGCGAAGTGGCCCATCGACCCTAAAGTGGCTTATTAGCCTTAATATAATTATGCACAAGATGACCTATCATCCCCAAACTGGCTTATCAACTTAATATATTTATTTATGCAAGGTGACTTATCGGTCTTGAAGTGGCTTGTCAACCTTAATTTATTCCTTTACGTGTAAGGTGACCTATTGATCTCGAAGTGGCTTATTAGTCTTAATTATTACTGTACCTACCCAGTATTGAGGCCAGATTCAACTGAATCCATTACGGCCCAACCCATTAGTGGTTATCAATTAATACCTTATTGTGACTGATCCTAATTGACATTAATCACTCTGTATTATGGTAATTCATGATTCCTAACGTCTTAAATCATTATGGAGAAATATTCTGTCTTTAATGACAACCTCTTATAAACACAACCAAGATCTACAGAAAGTATCATCTTTCACAATACACTCATTCTTATTCCATAAACACCTTTTTACACTCTTACTGACTTGAGCGTTGGAAAGTGCAGGTGGACCCCTATTTGGTTCAACGTCTTCAACTCGATGGCCAACTTCACCAGTGCAAACGACTCGCTCTTGGGTCAGGTAAGAACATTTGGTGCCTACCGTGGAGCCCTGGTAAAACTTTGCCCAGGACCGCCCCTTTTTCTTTGTTAAAGGAATGGATCTAGCGGTGCTGGAGACACTCCAAGGCGTCGTTCAGCAGAGTGTAGATGCCATGAAGCCCTAGGAAAGCAAAGTCAAAGTGCAAAATGCCTTGCACACCGCCCTTCAGAAGAGTGAGTCCAAGGTGCAGAACACTCTCTAGGCTGCCCACGATAAGTTAGACACCCGGTTCAGCAACCAACAAAGGCACCATGATGAATACATGCATGTCCTGTACGATCAGCCAAGAGTTACTAAAGGATTTGATGAAATCAACAAGTGAATGAAGTCTAAGGAATCAAAAGGATTGTAAAGAGAATCATGAAGATGATTGAAGATTTTAGTCCTAGACTTAGCCTTTGTGGGTGTGTGTATGAGCTTTTGCTCTTGATATAAAATCATATGTTGCATGTTTCAAAGTTAATCTTGGTTAATCAATTAATCAAAATTTTCAAATAAAACTGAAAATTAATAATTTGGTTTTATTTTGGACTTGATAAAGTTTACTCACAGAGAAATTCAATTGATTGAACAATTATTACAATCGATAGAAGTTTTAACAGATTTAAAACAATTTGCTTATATAAAGGAGAGGCACGTGATTTTTAGATATAGAATTCATTCAGTGCAAACCTTGTAAAATATTCAGAGAGAAAATCACGCAAAACACTTTAAGAGCTTTTGACAAATCATTTCTTCTCAAGAACACTAATCTTGGAGCAATACTTTGATAGTGAATCTATGTAACAGTGATCTAATGCAGAGCTAAGTGTTTCTACTTTGTTTTTGATATCTTTGTAATTTGTCTTGAGTAGAATCACTGTTTGGTTTGGTCTATTCATTGAACTTTCGTGTACTGTTAAGTTGTTGTTACATATTACATAGGGTGTGTGATTGTAACTGGATAGCACAATAGGTTCTGTACTGGTTGAACTGCTACTGTAGAGTTCAGTATGCAGGTTACTGCTGGGAGCAGGGTTTGCTTGAGGGGTACAAGTGTTGCATTGTGTGAGACTGATCTTTGAAATCTTTTTAGTGAAAATCTTTGCTAGTTTGCAAAGGACTGGACATAGCCCTTGAGGAAGGGTGAACTAGGATAAAATCTTGTGTTCTTGATCTTTCTTTCTGTCTTCTTGAACACTTCTTGATTCTGTTCTAGCTTGCGCAATTAATTGTCTTCTGCATATAACTGATTGTTATTATCTTCTGGTGTTATCTTTGAGTCTTGACTAAAACTATTTTATACATATCTAGTTGTTTATATTACTTCTTGATTTTGTATCTGTCAGTTAACTTTGTTTATTGTATATTTGGTTGTGTTTTTGGAAAAATTAGTTTTTCTTAAAACATTTGGTATTTCTTAAATCTGGTTTTAATCTGTACTGATTCTTTTATAACTGGAAAAATCATCTGTTTGAATATACTATTTACTCAACTATTTTTTGAGCTTTCTGGAAATGTTTCTGGTTTCAGTTTATTGCTTCTGATCTGATTGAATTTCAATTATATCTTGTTTCAGTTGATTGTTTTTGTTCTGGAATCTATTGAATGTTTACTATACATTTTATAACAATCATTTTTTAATAGTTTTAAAAAGAATTTTCATCCAGTTTTGAAAATTGACAACTGTTTGAGAAAATTTTATAAGTTCAATTTACCTCCCCTCTTGAATTTAGTCTGAACTTATTTTACAATTGGCATCAGAGCTAGGACTTGTATCCTAGTCAAGTTTTTCGATCTATGGCTGAGAACAAATTGTTCTTGTACTACAGGAGGCTTGCAACTTGGAACTCATCTGTCTCCCTCATCTGAGATGACCACTGTCAGGTGTTGATCTGAAGCTTAGCTGCAGTTACCACCAGAATATTGGACACAACATAGAGGAATGCACCAGGGTCTGGGAACTAATCGAAGAACTCATCTAGTCGGTGACTCTGGCACGCTTTGTCCAGAAGGGTCAGACCCATGCAAACCGAGAGGGATAGAAGAACTTTGGCACTTGTGGAGGTCGAGGTGGACGTTTCCACGGCGGTAAGGGCCGAGGCCGAGGACGAGCCGAAGCCAAAGAGGACAAAGTCATGGAGCTCATAACTGAGACAGGAGGCGAAGCTACTCAGCAGGACCCTAATGCAGCTGTAGGAACTATGAACATGATAGAAATCCAGTTCGGTTCGATTGGAGTAGTCCAGCCTCACCCCAGTACCATTGAAAGGTCAGCGAACGTATTTGGTATTCAATTCGGCACGATTGGCACTATTGCAGGGGGTTTTGCAGGTAGTGGTACATCTAACTCTGCTCAGGAAAGGTATTACAGGAGCATTAACTCAATGAGTTACCTACCTCTTCGCTCACAACCACCCATCACCTTCTCGGATGCAAATTTCTCAATTAACATCCTAACCAAGACGACCCGGTTGTGGTGACCACTACCATAGTAAATTGGAGGGTTCACAAGATTCTAATTGACCAGGGTAGTTTGGCCAACGTACTATACTGGTCAACTTTCATGAAGCTCAATGTGCCCAAGTCCGTTGTTCAGTCGTACACCGAACTGTTGCTAGGGTTCGTAGGTCAGAAGGTTCATGCGCAAGGGTATGTAGATTTGTTGACAACGTTCGGTATAGGACAATCATACTGTACTCTGATGATATTACATCCTAGTGGAGGCAGACACGTCGTACAACGTGCTCATAGGACGTCGGATCCTCAATCAACTCAGAGCGGTGGTATCCACCCCACACATGGCTATGAAGTTCCCTGCACCAAATGGGACAATCATAACAGTCAAGGCTGATCCTAAGAAGGTCAGACAGTGTTACATGCAAAGTTTGAGGGTCAACCCCTACTCGCTAAAGTCAGTGGGGGAGCAGGCGACACAGACCAAGGAGATGCAGGCACCCCTGCCCGAGTGCCACATCGTAGAGGTAGCACTGAATCAAGAGGTTCCCGAGGAGGTCACAACGAAGGCAGTAGAAAATTTCAGGATAACAAACATTTTCTAGAATTTCGCTTAAATTCGAACCCATAGCTGATAATAGAATTAGAATAGATATTTTCTGTTTCCTACTCACACGAGCCCATATCCTTGCTTTTTTATCAATCTCTAATTCTAATCTACCCCCTAGTCTGATATTATAGTGCGGGTGGAGTTGATTTTGATCCTCGGGCAGAATTTGAGGAAGGTCGACCCACTTTCGACGAGCCAATGATGACAGTACAGCTCGACCCTCACTCTTATCAAGTCACCTGTCTAGGCCGCAACACTCAATGACAGATAAAGGATGAGATAGAACAGGTGCTTGTTGCCAACTCGGATTTCTTTGCATGGAGACCAACAGACATGCCCGACATAGACCCTGACTTTATGTGCCATAAACTGTCACTACTGTCGCAGGCCAAGCCCATAGCCTAAAAGAAGAGGAAACTAGGGGAAGAGAGACGCTCGGCCGCGGAGAGGGATGTAGCCCAGCTCACCCGAGCAGGGTTCATCAAAGAAATCATCTATACCACATGGCTGGCAAATGTGGTAGTGGTGAAAAAGTCCACCGACAAATGGTGAATGTGCGTGGACTACACGGATCTCAACAAGGCCTGCTGGAAGGACACTTACCCTCTCCCGAGTATTGATCGGTTGGTTGATAATATGTTAGGATATGAGATGTTGAGCTTGCTAGACGCTTACTCGGGGTACAACTAGATCCAAATGTACCCCCATACGAGGACAAGATGGCATTCATGACCGAAAGGTCAACCTACTATTACCAAGTAATGTCGTTTGGCCTAAAGAACGCAAGAGCGACTTACTAATCCTGAGAAATGCTCTTTTGGAGTCAGGGGAGGTAAGTTTTTCAGGTTTATGATTACTTAGAGGGGTATTAAGGCGAACACCGACAAGTGTGAAGCTGTGTTGTGCATGAGGAGCCCAACGTGCCTGAAAGAAGTTCAACAACTGAATGGAAGACTGGTCGCGCTCTCCCGTTTCTTTCCGAAACTAGCCGAGAAGGCAAGACCATTTTCTAAGTTACTCAAAGGGGCAAAAACTTTTTGTCTAGGATGACGTGTGTAAGCACATGTTTACCCAGATCAAGAAGGAACTTTTTGCCTTTCCGGTGTTAGTTTGCCCGTCAGCTCAGGTTCTGTTATTGGTATATATGGTCGTGGCAGAGTCGCCCGTCAGCTCCATGTTTGTATATGACGAGGGTAGGAAACAAAAACCCCGTGTACTTCATGAGCAGAACCCTACAATTAGCGGAGGAGCGATATCAGGTAATTGAGAAGCTAGTACTCGCCCTCGTATTCTATGCCAGACGACTCTGACATTATTTCCACAGTCACAGTATGACGGTCAAGGCCGACTATCCCACTAATTTGGTCTTACAGAAACTGGAGTTGGTAGGTAGGATGACAGCTTGGGTTGTAGAGCTTTCAGAGTTTGGCCTCCAGTATGAATCTTGGGGCCCTATGAAGACATAGTTTTTGACCGATTTCCTTACCGAATTACCCCGACTTGCCGAGGAAAAGACATCCTAGCTTCTTAGTATAGACGGATCTTCCAATAGAAAGAGAAGCGGTGCGGGGGTCATACTGGAAGGGCTTGGTGAGGTAGCAGTAGAGCAATCCATACGATTCGGTTTTGAAACTTCTAAAAACCAAGCCAAATATGAAGCTCTGATAGCAAGATTGAGGTTGGCTAAGGACCTTGGAATTCGAAGTCTCAGGTGCCAAATGGACTCGCAATTGATTGTAGGACAAATGAACGGTAAGTACTAGGCTAGAGAGCCACTGCTTCAGAAGTAATACCACATAGCCCAAAACCTGATTCATCACTTCGATGAAGTTAGTATAACACATGTGCCGAGGGCAAACAACGACTGAGCCGACGTCATGTCCAAACTTGCAAGCACTAAGAAAACAGGACAGAACAGAACACTAATTCAAGAGGCGTTGAGCACTCTAAGTTGAGACCACGAGGATGTGTTCACGATTCAAGTCGGGGAAGGCAACTGGATGGCTCCCATCATAAACTTCTTGATCAATGACGCGCTGCCCGAGGACCAACTGGAAGCAAAGGAGATAAGGCGACAGGCTGCATCATACACTGTCGTTAATGGAGAATTGTTCAGAAGAGGCTTTTCCTCCCCCCTACTAAAGTGTCTAGACCGCACCCAAGCCGATTATGTTTTATCCGAACTCCATGAAGGAATCTGCGAAATACACTCGGGGCAAGGTCTATGGTCGTTAGGGTTCTTAGGGCAGAATACTACTGGCTGACAAACAAACAGGATGCCCGAACATACACTAATAAGTGCCCATAATGTCAAAAGTACAAACACATTTTCAGCGCGCCCCCGGAGGAGATCCATCAGACGATTACACCATGGCCTTTTAGTAGGTAGGGAATGTATATCCTAGGTCCTTTCCCATTACCTAGGGGTCAGGTAAAGTTTCTCATAGTGGCTATTGACTACTTCACCAAATAGATAGAGGTCGAACCCATAGCCACTATTTTGGCTCGACAGGTGCATATTTTCTTGTGGAAGAATGTCATCTGCTGACACGGCTTGCCACACAGTGTGGTAACCGACAACTGTAGGCAATTCACGGACAAGAATTTTGAGCATATCTTAAAACAGCTCGGGGTGAAGCATCTGGCATCAAGTGTGGAGCACTCCCAAACAAATGGGAAAGCGGAGGTAACAAACAAGGTAATTTTGGGGAACTAAGAAAGAAACTTAGCCAAATGAAGGGACTATGGGCCGAGAAGATCCCAAGCATATTATGGGGGTACCATTGCATGCCCCAATCATCAAAAAAAGAAACTCCTTACCGACTCACGTACGGGTCTGATGCCATGATACCTGTAGAACTCAGTGAGGCTTCGTGCCATGATACCTGTAGAACTCAGTGAGGCTTCGTGCCATGATACCAAAAGTGAATTGATATGCTAATCCTAAAACAAGGAACGAAGGAGGTTGCAATTGCATAAAATGTACATGTCTGGAAAATTATTGCCCATGTTATTAGGTTGTGTATATATGTCAATTTCCTCGTGCTCTAAACATTTTACCAGTTTAATCTCTTGTACTAATAGCACCATTTTCTTTCTAATATTTGAAAAAGGCTAAAGTTGGATGCTCTAGTGGATGTCAATGTGAGGGATGCAAGAATTCCTATGGCAAGAAAAAAGGCAAGAGTTTATACTATGAATAACTATTATAAATTCTTGATGCACCAACGAATTTCATTTACTTGTCGGGTAAGAGTGATATGAAATAATGTATACTAAACTAACTATTTTAAGTACAAACAAGCATTGTGAGGGATATAGATCATCTAAAAGCTGAATGTCATTAATGTAATACACACTTTTTTTTAATTCAGATTATGTGGAGGTTCAAGATACTTCGAATGATGAGGAAATGGTGTTAAGCGACACAGATTATGATCTAGAGCTACTCTCACCAATAAGACCATTATTGCAATGCTCTGAGTAAGTTGTTTTCACTCTAAATTCTCCAACATCAATATTTCTATACTGACATGTACAAATATATTGAGATAGAAATTATGGCAATTTAACTTTGTCCATTTGTGCAGCCAAGGCAAGGATGCTGCAAAACCCCCTGAATCTCTTGGTGGGCGTAAAAGACAAAGTCCTGGATCAGATTGCAGGCTCGTTAACATGATAGTAAATGAAATGATGAAGCTTCCAACTCTCACGACGTCTCTCAAAGTAAATTTCGCAAGTCAAAAACAAGTTTCTCCTCTCCAGAGTGGCATTGTGATTGGATCCAGCTCCTCAGGAGGATTGAGAGAAGGCAGGAGAATTATATTGCAATTTGTTCCTCCTTTCCCTCCATCGTCTCCTAGCGTTGATTCCAAAAGCAGTAACAACGAAGATCAGGGTAACACTCAGAGCAAGGGACCACATTCTCCGAGCAAATGAATGTGTGATCTGGTTCTCTGTACTGGTACTTTCTTCACTGGGCACAAGATGTTATAGAATATTTCCATTTTAGCGGCACTTTCTTTGAAGTGACTTATATTGTGGGAACACTTAATGCAAAATATATCATTCCTCTTCTCCTCTTCACTTCTCTTTCTTATTTTTCTCTCTCTCTTCTTTTTATTTATTCTCTTATCTTCTTTTTAATCTTTCGCATGGTTCTGTTCTTATCTTTTTTTCTAATAAAAAGTGTAAGATTTTTTGAGCTATTGAATATCATGAAATGATTTGTGATTATTGAATATTTAAAAAAGAACAAACATTTAGTTTCATAAAATAAATTTATAAACCTGAAACTAAACGTGAGCTTTAATTAGTTCATAAATAAATAGATTCTTTTATAAAAGTTCAATAAATTTGACTCAAATCATAGAAAATATAAAAGAAATTAAAATCTAGTAAACTATATCTCCATTTTAAAGTTCTAAAAATGTAAAAGTCATAGAATTGGTCAAAAATAATATTACAAAAAAATCAGATGAGTTGAAAATACAAAACTAAAATAAATATATACATTTGATAAGCGTTGATTTTTAGTTAATTTGTAGAGATTTTATGATTGATTTTGTTATTATTTAGGTTCATTTTGTTGCTAATTCAGTTTAGATTTGATTCTTTTTTATTTTTATTTTATTTTTCAATTTAATGCATTTGATTATGGAGAGAGAAAATTTGTTGAGAATTAGGTTTAATCCAAGGATAGCAGAAGAAGCGGCGCTGAATGGAAAAGAGTAACAAAAAAGAAGAGCTTAAGTAACTTTTCAGTTAAGCTAAACGAGCAGCTTGGGCCAAAACTCACTTAAAGACCAACATGTGCGAAACCCTAAATCAAGGAGGTCCACGTTACTGAGGGCGTTATGAAATAACTATTGCGCGATGACCTAATTGAGGAGGCGAAAGCTATAAAAAGGATTGAGGGCAAACGTAAAGGGTATCACTGAGCATTCACCTTCTCTCGTCCTTGGATACTTGTTAGAGGTTGCCGCTGTCATCAAGCTTATTCTTTTCTTTTTCTTTTGTAATTTCAAGGCTACCATGCGTAACTAAGTTTCTCACTCTTGGGATTGAATGTAAATTCTCTTCTTCAAATGCACTCTTGATCTTAGTTTGATTTCATTTAATTCAATACTTTTGTTTACGTTTCATTCTTACTTTGATTTAATTTAGATTTCTTAATTTGACTGGGAAACACTTTTTGAAATCAGAACTAAATGTAAATGCACTACATGTATAAGTTTAGGGATGGATTATAGTGCAATGACTGTTTAAGCAACTAATCTTAATGCTGATTAAATTATTCTAGTAACTAGGGATAGAAGTTAGGTAATTTGGTTTATGAAATTCAATGTTAGAGAAATCAGGTTGAAAAGGCTTTTATTTGCATAAATTGGTAATTGAAAGTAATGATATTAAATTAGGTTAAGAGTGTACGCGAAGGAGAGTAATACTATTCAATCCCAAGGCCTTTATTACTATTGATTTTATCACTTTTATTATTAATTGCTTTATTGTTACGTTGTTTAAATTTCCTAAACAAACTCATTATTACTACTTGTTTTTATTCACCATACATTGATACATATTCAATTTTCAATCAAATTTCGTTCCCTACAGATACAATATTCTTCTTACCTACTATATTACTTGAGGACTCAGTACATTTGCTGAAAATCGCTTAACAACATTGAATCTAATTTTTTATTATTGTAAAGATGAGTTAAAAAATTGAAAATATAATATATGAAAAAGTGTCTTGAATCTACAATAAAAGTGTGTACAAAATATGTGTCAATAGTGTTAATAATATAAAAGGGTATTCCTTATGGGATTTCGTAAGGTTATTATCAACAAGGAATATTTACATATAATAAATTGAAAAGAGATCAAGGAAGTGATGTAATATTTACAAATAATGAACATAATGAATTGAGAAGAGATTAAAGAAGTGATAACACTAGTAAGAGACAAATATTTTATAAATAAATGAAAAATCTAAAACTCATTATTGTACAACCTATGTGCATATTGTCTTCTTACAAGGAGAATGATGAACCTTTAAGAGGTTGTGAATGGTTCAAATGTTTTTTTTTATGATGATGATGCATGAAGATATGGAGGCCTTGTATAGAATAAAAAATGAAACTTGTTTCACTTCTAATTACGAAAAACAATTGGGCTTAATTATATGATCAAACAAGATGATAACAACCAAGGAAAATAATATCGCATTAGATTGGTGGTTAAAGGATATACTAAAAATGGAAGTTATTTCAATGAAATATTATCTATAGTGACTTACTAATACTAGAGTAGTCTTAGTTATGTATGTTGCCTTCAATTTACATCTTAAACAGTTAAATATAGGTTTCTTCATAGAACATGAAGAAGAAATATATATGCTCCAACCAAAAGGCTATGAAGAACATAGTTTGTAGGTTGGCCAAATCTCCATATGATCTAAAGTAGATGCCATGGTGTTAGTGCAAGATATTTGATTCCTTCATTATTAGTCTCAAATCCAATAAACTAAATTCAAATCATTGTACATACTACATATGTGGACATGTTGTGGTAGGCTCCAACAAAGATCAAGTTCAAGAACTAAAGACACAATTGACCAGGGAGTTTGATCTGAAAGATCTCGGAGCAACAATAAGATTTTAAGAATGTAAATTCACCAAGGCACAAAAGATAGGAAATTTTAACTTTCGTATAAAAATTATTTATAAGAATGTATAAATTATAAATTATCCTCAAGTATATGTCAATGTAACGTCTCTCTTCTAATATATAATATATTAAAAGCTTATATTTAATTATTCTACCATTGTTTAGAATTATATTAGGAAAAAACATCACAAATCCATGAATCCAATAGACGAAGTGAATCACAATAGAAATAGAAAGATGAAGAAAACTTCGTCTACTAAATCCATAAAACATTAGCAAAATCTTAACAACAATGGAATAAGAAAAGATAAAGCAATGCTAAGGTACAAGAAATACGGTGTAGGTCCAAATATCTATTAGATGAGGTTTGATAAGAGTAAAGTATACGATGAAAGAGAAGTCAAAGAATAGACTAATAAAAGTAGACCAAATAAGGTAGTCCATAAGAATAAATAGAACAATTAACCAATAGTTATACCAATATATATGATATTGAACCATTAAGAATATGAAGAGATACTCCTTCAAATATCATGTAAACGAAATAATCAATAGATTAGACGATATATCACAACAAAAGTAAAGTGTGAAGGAATAACCAATTAAAAAGTATTAGACAAATGATATTAGAACAATCAAAACAAATTAATCAACAAGGAACTGGAAATAAAATTATCTAAGAGTTGGATAGACGAATGAAATAGTATATAATATTAGATGAAAGGATAAACTAGACAAATGGATAATACACAAGTTGTAAACAAATAATAAGATTTGTCTAAGTCAACAATTTATTATCCATCTTGGATATTTTACATCTTGCTTTCAACTTCCTTGTAACATCTAATATTAATGTATAGCCACATTCGTTTGAATAACAAGGTTTATGTAATAGATTACTTCTAAATAAAGCATGAAATTTAAGACCTGGTTAAGATACTTAGATGTGAAATATCACTACGCAATAGTAAAAATGGGGTCTACAAATTTGTGGTTATCCCTAACAGTGTTTATACAAAGATTTTTATCTAGGTGTATCTAGCTTTCTTGGAAAGTAATTTCATTTTTGAAACTTGCCCCTTTATGGTCAAATTCCTATAATACTATGTAAATAAAGAAAACCTACTATCATTGCTCTATCTAATTGTCTATAGGTATGGTTGCTTTATTTCCCAATACTTAGCTTCATTCTTTAATATCGTCTATAGTTTATAAAATATTGATTCTTCATCACAGAGACTATTTGTTTAAGCACAATTCATCTAGTAGATAAGTTTTTCTTTTGCATTCCAGCTCCTTCGTCCTACCTTTAGACTTAGGCATTGTCTAATAACTTAAAAGCATTCATCAAATGGAATCTTTTATTTCCTCAAATGTATTCACTATAGACATATCTTCTTTTGTCTAAAACTATCATTAACTTCATAAGAGCTTCTAATCTTAACCTTCTTTTAACCCGAACTTATTAGACGATGTAGTTTAGTAGTATTAATCGATGAACGATATAATAAATTTTCGTAATATCTATAATGTTGTAAAATTTTGGGATGTTACATCTTAACCATGAACATAGGATAAAAATGTATCAAGTACCATATATATTGACACTGATCAACCTAATATATGAAATGATTTGTATTAGACCAAATATTACAAACAGTTAGGAATGTAAATTTTTTGTGACAAACCCATAAAGGGAGCATTGGAATATTATTAAAAGACTCTTCAAAGGAAACCTCAAATGCTATATTATGTTTTGGATGATCATATTTTATTATCAAGGAGAGAAGTAATAAGTTCGCTATCTAAATGACATGGATGTAACTCTATTTACTACGATACATGACAATTATACAAGCATGTCATACAAGCATGTAAGGAGGCAATTTAGATTCAAGAATTAAGGAAAGAACTGATACACAAGTAACTGAAAATTACTATTAAAGACGTAAGCAATGGAGAGTTATTAGAAAAAGATAGATTTGAAAGTTCACCAAAATAGACTTTAAGTTGAAGATTGTAAGTCACTTTCGATGGCTTAAACAAATGTCAATAAACTAAAATACAAAAGAATTTAAGTTAGCTCCCTTTTCTTGCTTTGATAAAATGGTAAGTGAAAGTGAGGAGATCTCCTATTTTTTTTATTTTTTTTTTATGAAAAACTAAAGGTTTAAAATTACTTAATTTTATTATAAATGCAAGATTGCTTACTCAATTTCAAATCGTTCTGTCATAGAGAATATATATCCATCATATTTTTATAGTCTACTATTTCAGAGAGAAGAATTGAGAAAGGAAAACTGTGAGGTTCTCAAGAATTATTCTTGTTTATATTATATATTATATATATATATATATATATATATATATTTATTATGTTATTTAACAAATATTTAGAGTGATAAATGAGAATGACAATGAGGTGAGGTGAGTGTATATTTGATTATACCTGTTGCCGTTTCTAATATAAAATATTATACACTTCCATTGTTGTTGGATAATAAACATAAAAATATACTAACAAAAGAGTTCTTCATATAAAATAGAATATTTAATGAGCTGATCAGTTAAAACAAAATTAAAAGAAAGTGTAATAACCGAAAAGTTTACATATAAAATGGAATTAAGAATTAAGAATTAAAAAGATTTTTTAAAAAAAATTACTTAATAAACTAAGATTTTATACTATTGAACACTTGATATTGATTGTAAGAATAAAAAAATATATTAAAAGCAGTATAAGTTGATCAAACTTTTACTCTAGGAACAATCTAATTTGATAAACTTATGATTTATATTTGTTAAATTGAAATACAAGTTCTGGATATCGTATAAAGAAAAAATGTATAATTAAAATAATATGGAGAAAGAAAGTATATTGGCGATCGAAATAAATTTTGAATATTGATTGAAAGAAACATTTAAATAAAAAAATAAAAGAATTTAAAAATAATGAAAATAAATTTTGTAGATCATCCAATAAATAAAAATACTTTAATATTTAAATTAAAGATGAGTATGATTTAATCCTTATTTCTATATCCAATATACAATGTCATATATTATCCATATCTACTTTTATATCTATATTTTTTTTTTCAGTATTACCAATTATATTACATGTATACTAATATACCTACATTAATTTTGCATGTGTATTGATGGAAATATAAGTGCTATCCGATAGTATGTCCAATTTTTTTAAATGATAAGAACTAATAAATGTAATTAAAATTTTAACATAACTATTATTACAATAAAAAAATATAAAAAATAGAATTATAATATATATATATATATATATATAATAATTGTAAAAGTTATAATTTTTATTAATTATTGTAATTATATTATCCAAACATTTCAAAATTTTCACATTTGCTGTGAACCCGACTTTCCCTAATTGGTCACGTAAGGCGGGAAAAAAAAATTAAAATTAAATTTAAGGTGTTGCAGAGAGGAAGGTGTTGCCATTTGAACTGTGATTGCAATGGAGAGGATTCACGTCAGCGTCCGTGCAAAGCCTCTCTCCCAAGAAGATGCGAAAACAAGTCCATGGAAAATCTCCGGCAATTCCATCGTCATTTCGAACCTCTCCAAATTTGATTTTGGTACTCTTCTCTTACTTTCTCTTCACCTTCTTCTCCTTGCAAATCTCGTTCTTAACCTAAGTCATATTTCGCAGACCAAATATTCAGCGGCAGTTGTGCGACTGCGCAAGTCTACGAAGCTCGCACCAAGGATATTGTGGAGGCCGCAGTTCGGGGATTCAACGGTTTGCATGCTTTGCTATTTGTTTTCTTCTTCGTTTTGCTGTTGGTAATTAGTTGGATTGGTTAACTTAGGGTTTGTGGTGTGATGTTAATTGAAGGCACTGTCTTCGCTTACGGCCAAACAAATAGTGGGAAGACTTACACGATGCGAGGCTCGAAAGCTGAACCTGGAGTCATTCCTCTAGCTGTTAACGATTTGTTTCGAATCATTCAACAAGTAACCACTCCCTACTTTCATTTTTTTGCTGACAAAACCAACATACAATAGTCGAAAAGCATTACAGAACAGTTGAAACTGGTTTCTAATTAATAAAAACAGTGGATACACTTCTTTATACACACTTATAGGAGTAAGAAAATAAATAAATTGTGCTTTTCCATAAGCTAGAATCAAGGAAGAGAAAAGAGAATTAGTACCAAATATATCCCAGAGTCAATCACCCAAGGGTCCAAGGAGGGTGGGTGCGAGATGCAAACAATAGATTTACCCATGTGTGTGCAACCCAAACTGTAGCACAGAATTCTAGTGACCGTTTAACCACGGGAGAAAATCCTCATAGGCAACGAAAATATTGGATATCTTAATAAGTGATCCTCGTAGGCAGTGAGAATATTGAATATCTTAAGAGGTAGACTTTAAATCTAACTCAATCTTAAAAAACCAATTTATAAGATGAGGTTTGTATCCACTTATATATTATGAAGTGACTTTATCCTTAGTTGACATGAGATCTCCAATATTCCCTTCAGCCAAAACATGTATATCTCGTGTGTGAGACTAGATATTTATGGGTGATTTGATAGTAGGTGACACATTGACTTATCAAATCTCGTTAGGATAGACTTTGATACTATCTTAAAAAGTGAATTTTAAGCCCAACTCAATCTTACAAAATCATTTGTAAGATGAGGTTTGCACTCACTTATATATTATAAGTTTGTCTTATTTCTATTCTACGTGAGATTTTTAACATGATACAAGAGGGAACTCTATCTTGGAATGTGAAGAGGGTGTGTCGACAATGGACTGTAGCTTGCAAACAAAAGAAACAGCACGAGAGAGAAAATGAATCTCAGAAGGTCAAGGTCATTGTTCTGTTTAAGTAAATCGCTGTTGCCAGAAAATTGTGGCAGAAGTTGTTGGAAAGTGAAACATCAGCAGAGAAAAGTCACAAGGGGCCAACACATAGGGCGATTCAGAAATGTACACATTTGTCAAAAGAGTATCTTCTGGACAGTGGGTCCACTAGGTTGATATAGTTTTCAAAGAATCTCGTTTTGGGCTCTAGATACCATGTTTACATGAGAGAAATTAGAGAAACATTGAGCATCAAATCACGTGTTAGAATACACCACAAATGCACAAGTATATAAGCTTATTGCATTCATTAGAGGACATTTTAATTCCCTAAATGAGATATTCGTATCTTTAAGTAAATTTACTACAATAAGATTCAAAATATTACGATTTGATTATCAACCAATACTATTGTACTAGTGTGGACTACACTAACTACTCTACACCAACAATTATGATAATATTGTTAACTTTTACTTTTTTGCATTATCTCCTTTTGGTATTGATCTCAGAGTGAATGGAATACTATTTCTTAATATTTTTAGGACGTGGATCGAGAATTTCTTCTTAGAATGTCATACATGGAGATTTACAATGAAGAGATAAATGACTTGTTGGCTCCTGAACATCGAAAATTGCAGATTCATGAAAATCTAGAGGTTATTTACATATATTTTCCAAGTTTGTCCATATGTGGTCACTGGTGTTATATATGTATTACTTAGTACTTTATATACTTTTTCTTTGAAATTACAGCGGGGAATATATGTTGCGGGGTTGCGAGAAGAAATTGTTGCCTCGCCCGAGCAAGTCCTTAGTCTCATGGAGTTTGGAGAATGTAATTTATTTGCATTTTACTTATGTTTTGCATTTTGGTTCTCGTCATTTTTTTTGCGGCTTAAATTTTCTTTCAAATATATTTGAAATCATGCTGAGATTGAAATGGAAGATAACCTCAATTTCAATTTGATTTCTGTGGTTCCTTTGTTTGCTAGCTTTTTGTGTGATTCTGCATGCTTTTGGTTAACTTTGCAGTATGTTTATATTTGTGAAGTATCTTTTAGACTATTACTTCATCTCCCTCCAGCAAACACCATATTTTAAATCAATTGTACTTTTTAGCATATCTTATGCTATCTGCAATGGTTAACTAATTTTTTTTTGTATGTTATTTACAATTGTATCAGCTCATAGACATATTGGAGAGACAAATATGAATTTGTACAGTAGTAGGTCCCATACTATTTTCCGCATGGTAATAAGTGTTATTTGAGATGGTAATTTTTTTTTTCTCTCGTTTTATTAGATGCTTCTAATACCTTGTGTTTAATAGATAATTGAGAGTAGGGATAGAAGCAAAGATGAAGAAAGTGGCAGCTCTTGTGATGCTGTCCGTGTATCAGTGTTGGTATGTTAATGTCACATTTTTAACTAATAAATAATCCCTTAGGGGAAAAGTTTTCCTTTTGTTAATTGTTATTCTCATGCATTTATCTTTTCTCTTATTTAAATGACTATTTTTGTGTAATTTTTCATGTCGGTAATAGTTATTTTCTTATGTCTAGAATTTAGTGGATCTTGCTGGGTCAGAGCGTGCTGCAAAAACTGGTGCTGAAGGTGTCCGACTCAAAGAAGGCTCTCACATAAACAAAAGCTTAATGACTTTGGGAACCGTGATTAAAAAATTGAGTGAAGGTGCTGAGAGTCAAGGGTAAGTTTAAATGATTATATTTAGCTTTCTTATTTAAATTTTTGAATGAGGAAAGAAGAAAATATAATATCTTATGCAGGGGTCATGTTCCATATCGAGACAGCAAGCTGACTCGAATTTTGCAACCTTCTTTAGGAGGAAATGCTAAAACCGCTATAATATGTAATATTACTCTTGCTCAGGTAAGGTAGTCCTGTGTTTCACACTCTTAAATCAAATATACTAATACAATAATTGGCTTTGAGATATAATATTGCAAGGTGTTCTGCATATCATTTGATTAATATCATTCTAATCTAAGAATTAAGTTTCCTAGCTATCACCGGTCAGACAGATCAATATTTTGTATTCTTTTCTATGCACACCCTACGATCACATTTCATATTTTTATGGAGGAGCATAAAGTTTATCCTTTAATGTTTTCTCAATCTAGTTATTTTATAACATTTGTTACATGACAGATACATACAGATGAAACTAAAAGCAGCCTTCAATTTGCAAGTAGAGCATTGCGTGTCACAAATTGTGCTCAAGTGAATGAGGTTTCGTCTAACCCATTTCCCTTGTTTGTAGGGCTATTTATTTTGATTTGGTTCTTTATTTTTTGTATTGCTAGCTATTTCAAAGTAGTTTTTTCTGTTACTTTCTCTCTTCTCTAATAAAATTATTCTGCATAGCAAGTATTTTTTCATTGCATCATCTCTAGCAGTCAGGTTCCATTATTAATAAATAGATGTTCTTACAGTTTACTTTAGCAGTGCAGTACTGCCTTCGTCTTTTATGTTATATGATTTGGTTCTGCAGTGCTTTGCATCTTTCAGAGTAATTTTCTCACTGTTTTTGCTCACAGATTTTGACTGATGCTGCTTTATTAAAGCGCCAAAAGAAAGAGATTGAAGATCTTCGTGCCAAATTGATGGTGGGTCTATTTTTCAGTTGCTATTTTATATTTGATGAGCATATTGTTTGAGAGAAAGTAAACGAAAAAGTTAGTTCCTGATGTGTTGGCATAATGATGCTTTGGTCTTTTCTTTAGGGTTCTCATTCAGAGCATTTGGAAAAGGAGATTCTGAGCCTTCGAAATACATTATTACAGGTGTATGAACTTTTCTTTGGGGTTAATTATAATTTGTTTTTGTGTATTCTGCATCTTACAATGTTTATCTTGTCAGACTGAACTGGAAAGGGAACGCATAGCTTTGGAATTGGAGGAGGAAAAGAAAGCTCAAGCTGAATGGGAAAAAAGAGTAAAGGAACAAGCCAAGAAAATTGAAAATTTGAGTTCAATGGTTCTGTTTTCAAATTGGGATGAAAGTCGTGAGCATATTAAAAGGGTATTATTTAAACATGCCATGTTTTCCTTTTAATTTTCTTTCCAGGTCATTAAAGCTAATTTTACTATGTTTTGGATACATCCTACAAATAAAGCATGAAATGCTGTGCTATTGGGGGAATTTTGTTACTTGTAGAAAGTAATAGAGAGAACTTGTATTATTCAGCAGTAAAATTTCCGCTTATGTAGAAATATTACATTAAAAGATATTTTAGGAAGTTTCAGATTTTATTCTTATTATTTTTGATTATGTATATTTGACTGTATCTTATTTTTATTTCTAGCATAACAGTCCCACAGAGATTTTGTTTACTAGAATAGGTGTTGTTTATTTCTGAAAATACCTAACTCATCTATGTATATATATCTAATGTATGTTATGAGAAATATATGAAAGAATTTATTCTCTTTCAAAACTTGAGATGGTATCAGAGCTCCTCTTCCTTGGGAGCCTTTGATCGTGTGAATTAATTGCAGCCTTAATGGTCGTGTAAGTCTAATTGTAGCCTTTATTGCTGCACAATCTTTTAGTCTCTGATCCTTGTGTGTTTTGGCAAACATTGTTGAGCATTATCCCAACCTTCATTGTTGCATCAGATCTAGGTGTTTATCAATTTCTTTGTGACTGAAATGAAAAATAGAGACAATCCCCACAATCTAGATGGCACGTAACCTTCACGTGCTAAATTGCAGTGGATGAAGATGACGTGCGTGGTGGCATGTGGCGGAGAACTAGTGGATGTGATCGAGTCGGTTAGCCGTTGCATGACGAGACACCAAATTCGATTGTCATTGGAGAAAAGGTGGTTGGTGGCAATGGACGGTGGCATATGGCGAATAAACGCGATGTATTGACTGTATCTCAATGTGATGAACTGGACTAGGTGTTTGTCATAACAAAACAATGACTAGGGAGAGATGACTACAACGGAGGATGATGGTGGATGGGGGTGGACAAACCCAAAACTAGTAAAGCAGGATCAACCTGCTTTGATAACAACTAAAGACTGAAATTGTGTACAAAGAGCTTAAGTTGATCTTTGTTATTTATAGAAGAAACTACATTGGGAACCTCGAAAGGTATAAGAAATTAGTGTTAATAAGTAAACAACTCGTAGTAGTTTTCCAATACGACTATTTACTACCTATATTTAATACCTATTCTAGCAACAACCATTGTCTCATTAAGTGAGAATAGGTCCTTTCCTAGCACTTGAATTCTAACAGGGTCAAACTCATTGTTTATCATGTTAGGAACTTGTAGAACCTGTCTTTCTCCTCATAGAGTTTGAGTAGGTCAACATCCTCATTACATTTCGCTTCAAATTGCTCATAATGGTCTAACTCCTGCCCTAAATTTTGTATTTTATTGGCATATTCACTGACCGAGTAACTCCCTTGTGTTGCATTGGAGATTCTCATCTTAATCTCATAGATTTATGCCACATGACCAATTTTGGAATAATTTGCTTAACAACTATTCTATACCTCCTTAGTTGTCTTCATAACATGTAAGCATCACTCGCCTCTGGTGTCATCGCATTCCACAACCATGACAGTACAACCACATTTGCCATGTCCTATGTTGTGAAATGTGGGATATAAAGACTTCAGAGGGTTGTCAGTGAGATGACTTGATTTGGCCTTCCCTTTTAAAAAGGTTTGTACAAAGTGAGACCATTTTAGGTTTTTTTCACATTAAGCTTAAGTCTTGGTTGAATATTCTGCAGTTCAACATTACCCAAATTGACTGATTGGTTAAGGGTTTTCTGAGTATAGGACATTTTTGAGGTTTGAAGTATGGCAATGTAGGCCTAGAAGGACTACAGTGGAAGAAAGAAAGGGGTGTGATTTTGCAGGAATGCAGGTTGTGCATGTGATTACACAGGCTCCCAAGGATTTTGGAGTGCTTATACCAACTGAAAATCCTAATTTATGATAGGACAATCTATCCCTATAATTCAGGACCAATCATTCTGTACAATAAATATAAAATATATTGTAAGCCTATTAATCCTCCTCATCATGGAATGTAATAAAATCTCCTAATTAGGTAATTAAAACTATACAGGAAATATTATCTAGAGCATAAATCAAGGGATTCTGGTAAAGCAATATGACTCTGAGGCTGAACTTGAATGTAGCTCATTTCATTCAAATCTAAAATACTAATCACAATTAAAAAGGATGCTATAAGAACTAGCAACCTGCTTCTAAAGCAATAATCACCAATTTAGCCTATGCAAGAATTGTATTGAATGAAACTTTGCTCCAACAACTGATTATCCTAATCTCCTCTTTGATTCTGTTATTTCCATTTCTCTTCATATAATTGTTGCCCTTGTAAACATTTTTACATTTTCTTAAGGTCAACCTATGTAACTGTTACACTTTTACATGATCTTTTTGTCCTTGTATTTTCTTCTGCTCTCACTACCATCGAGTGATTAAGTTTTCTTGCATATGTACGGCAGGACAAGAGGCGGGATACATGGTGTATTGGAAAACTTGCACAGGAGCATCCAGGAAATGTAACATTTCACCTTCTTTCTAGATTGCTAGTTTTGATGGGTCTTATCTTTGATGAATTGTGATATGAACCTATGTCTCTTGCTGATTAAATTAATTGTTTTGTTCCTATCCTTTATTGAGGCAAAATTTTGGTAACTTCTATGCACAGTTTTGTGCTGTAGCAACAGATACAAATTTAGAATTGCTAAGAAACATTTCCTTGTTTATAAAAAATTATTAGGCTGATGGTTTACTAGTTGTTCTGGTCCAATCAATATCTGAATTATCTATACTTAACCTGTATTACCAAGAGTACACATTCATGCAACAAAACAAAGTTGGCCTATAGATGCTATTTTGACATTGTGGGGTTGTAGTTTATTGTTATGGTTCTTTTGGCTTTTATGCACATTCTTTATTTTGTCTACCTTTGGCCGCTATCACCAATGCCTTTTCTAAATATGTATTACTAGTCTTGCAGCTAACCTAGAGAAATTAGCTCAATCCTATATTTCCCAAAGACATCAATCTCCTCTTGTAGCTTTCTAGTAACATTGTATGCCTAATCTCGTGGCTTTATTAGAAGTATTAGCTGGCCTTGCAATCTAGTCCCCTCATCCTGGTCTCATATTAGTTTTTGATTATTTTTAGAAGGTTTTATTTGAGACAAGCTAATAGAAATAAAAAAGGATAGACAATATATTTTGAAAATCTATTATTTTTATTCATTTTGATGAGTGATATGGAGAATACCCATTATATAGGTTGAGATATCCAACTAACTAACTGATTGACAAATGTCATGGAATTTATACTAACGAACTCTAAGTACTTATAAAATAACTAACTAATATAATTGTTGGACATCTTACATCGATTAGGAATAAGACTAGATTATAATATATAAGTATGGTAGAATTCTCACCTTACAAGTTAGTTTTGTGAGGTTGAGTTAGACATAAACTCACTTACTATGATGATATGAGAGCCATTTAGAGCCTATCCTAGTCAAGTTCTTTGGGACTATTATGCCATCACCATCAAGCTTTTGTTCTACCATTCACAAATATCTAATCTCATGCATGGGATGTTCGTTCCTTGGCATGGGGGATGCACTAGAAATATCACATCGACTAGGAATAAAATCGAATTATAGTATATAAGTTGGGTCCCATTTACTAAGAACAATGTATACTATTGATACTATCTTCTAACATTCAATTGAACTATGTAAGGAAATAAAGAATTATTTTATTGATAATAATTACACACATTACATTCTCATAACCTCTATTTGTAAAAAACTCTCTAAAATAAGGAAATAAAAATATATTGTAGTGAGCAGGAATATTTTAAAGATATTTTTTGTGCATCAATATGAAAATATTAAAGATATTTTTATCCTAATAGTCTTAATACTATCCCTCAAGTTAGTAAATGAGTATTAATCATTTCTACTCAACTATTTCCAGTCTACTTTCAAGATCTTGGAATTTGTCTTGAGGAAGCTTCTTAGTGAAACTGTCTACTATCTGAAGTATGGAGACAAGGGTTGTGACTGGGAGACCTCTATCAAAATTATCTTTGATTAGTCCTATCATGTACTGGATTATGAGCAACGCTTATTATTAAGATATATTGGAATAAAAGATATGCTATTCTCTCCGTATCTTTTTGTTACAAATTCCCTCTTTGGTTTGTTATTTCCAAACGTTTGTATGGGTGAATATTATGAGCAACACTTATTATTAAGATATATTGGAATAAAAGATATTCTATTCTCTCTATCTTTTTGTTACAAATTCCCTCTTTGGTTTGTTATTTCCAAACGTTTGTATGGGTGAATATTTTTTGGGATTTTTGGTCTTTTTGCTTTCAAGGATAACTATTATAATAAGTTTTGTATGTGTTTAGGTCTAAACACATAATAAAATATTACATTAGTTTCTTTTTTCTCTACAATGGTATTAGAGCCTTTCATTCTTGTGCCAATCTTTAATGTTTTTCCCTGTACATAGCTACTACTAATTGCACCAGTCCTGTATCTTTGTTTCCCCTTCCCTTGTTAAACTTCACGACTCTAACTATCTTCACAGGCGTCAACAAGTTGAGCTTGTTATTAAATCACATTGACTTCAATGTACAAGGAAATATTATATCCAACATATTTCAAGATATTAAAATAAAGAAAAATAGGTATAGGGTTAATTCCTTTGTATAAAAATACACACAAAGAGTTGTTTATTTATAGAAAATAAAAATAATAGAATTAGTAACAAAATAACAGAAAACATGGGCTAAGCCCATTATATTCAACACTCTCCCTCAACCTGGTGCATATAAATTGTATGCACCAAGTTGTTACAAATATAACCAATTTTTGGACCCCCTTAAATTTTTTTTTAAAATGTCAGCTAATTGATCATTTGAATTAACAAACTCAGTCTTGATATCTCCAGATGTAATTTTTTCTCGAATAAAATGACAATCAATTTCAACATATGTAGTCTTCTCATGAAAGACGATATTTGAACTAATATGAAGAGTAGCCTGATTATCACATATGAGTGTCATTGGAGTGACTTCTCCAAATTGCAATTTTTTCAGTAACTGTTTGAGCCAAATAAGTTCACAAGTAGCTAAGGTCATGACTCTATATTCAACTTCGGCACTAGATATTGCCACAACATGTTGTTTCTTAGTCTTCCAAGATATCAAATTACCACCAATAGAAACACTATCCGGAAGTAGATCTTCTATCCGATAGATACCTTGCCCAATCCGCATCTGTATAACATACAACTCCAGTATGGTCATTATGACCATATAGCAAGCCTTTTCCAGGAGAACTTTTAATGTACTTCAATATACGAGTAACTGTGTTTAAATGATCAATACATGGAGAGTTAACAAATTGACTCACCACACTAACTGCAAAAGAAATATCAGGATGAGTAACAATAAGATAGTTTAGTTTTCCAATTAATCTTCTATACTTCTCAGGATCTGAGAGGGGTTCCCCCTGACTAGGTAGAAGTTTGGCATTAGGGTCCATAGGTGTGTCAACATGTTTAGAATTCATTAACCCAATTTCTTCCAAAAGATCCAATGTATACTTTCTTTTAGAGATAAAAATACTATTATTGGATTGTGCTACCTCAATCCCCAAGAAATATCTAAGTTTATCAAGATCTTTGGTCTGAAAATGGTGACAAATATGTTGTTTAAGTTCAGAAATGCCATGGTGATCACTACCTGTAAGAACAATGTCATCAACATATACAATTAGATAGATACACCCAACATTCAACACAAGGGATTTTGATAAGTTTCAATGTTGGAGGTAAAGGCGGTTGGCCTTTATTATTGCATGGCTGCTCACACCCTGGTGGGCAAACTGCTTTGTTGAATGAAGGAGATCTTGTGCTCGTGTATGGTATCCAAACAAAACTCAAGATCAATTGGATATATATGTCATCAAAGACCACATGCTAAAGTCCACATGTCTGGCAAATTATTAATTCCCTTGTGCAATATCTTTTTCCAAGGTCTCAGAGAACTTTAAGGTTAATGTTGAAGGTGAGCTTGTTAAAAAAATCTGTTTTTGATATTAATCATAGAAGAGCGATTGCTCCTAAATAGATTACAAACCTTAATAAATGGAATCCTAATTTATAATGGGTATAATCTATTGCTACAATTCAGGATCAATGATACTATACAATAAATATAAAATATAGTCAGCCTATTAATCCTCCTAGTTATTGAATGTAGTTAAATCTCCTAATTATGTAATTAAAATTGTACAAGGAAATATTAATTGCAACATAAATCATGGGACTCTCACTCTCTCTCAAGTTGGTGAGTGGATGTCATCCATTCCTAACTTGCCAACAATAAACTGAAATGTGGCACCCCTTAGCCCTTTTGACTATACATCTGCAACATGATTTCTAGACGATACAAATGATGTACATATTGTGCCATTATCCAATTTTTCATTTATGAAATGTCTGCCTATTTCAACATGCTTATTTGTATCATGTTGCATTGGATTGTGCACAATATTTATTGCTGACTTGTTATCACAATATATTCTCATAGGTTTCTTTAAATCAATCTTTTAGGTCTTCTATAATTATCTTTAACCATAGTATTTCATGTATCCCTAAGGCCATGGCTCTAAAGTCTGCCTTTGCACTTGACCTCTCCACAACATTTTGTTTCTTGCTCCTCTAAGTGACTAAGTTTCCTCTAACAAAGATGCAATACTTAGAGGTAGATCTTTTTTTGTTTATAGAACTTGCATAATCAGTGTCTGTGTAAGCTTCTAAGATAATCTCTTTCCCCTTTGTAAATAGAATTCCTTAAACGACTTTGAGATTAGTCTCCTTTGGATTATGCATGATCTGACTTATAACCCTTACAACACAGGGAATGTTGGACCTAGTGTGAGTCAAGTAGATCACTTTCTTGACTGACCTTTGATAAGATTGTCTATCCACAACTGCATCTTCAATTGATTCGCCAACTGTTCAATAGGTATCTCTATTGGTTTGCATCCTATATTTCCTATTTCAGCCAATAAGTCTAGCACACATTTTTGAGTAGGGATGAAAATACCATGATGGGAATGAGCCACTTTAATGTGCTAGAAATATTTCAATCGACCTAACTCTTAATTTCAAATTTTGTTATCAAACATTTCAAATTTTGACAGAGATATGTGCTATCATCAGAAAAACCAATGAGATAAACAATATGACCCTCCATAAAATGGCATTTGACAAAATTAATTGGTTGTGGTGTCTCAAGGATGATGATTGTGAAGACGATGTGGGTGATGAAGAGACTACACATGAAGCTGAAGGCATTAAACATGAGGTTGGACCAGGTGGTGCTCATGAAGATGATCCAATGGTCATTGATATAATTGAGTACGCACCACCAATCAATGTGGGTCCTCCTCTCTCTCACTTTGAACCATTGAGGCTCTCATGGATGGATGTGGTTACTGCTGAACATATAGTTGACTTATCGTATTAACCATGTAATGCCACATCCAAGTCATGATTAGTGAATCTTCGTTATCTAAAATCACAATTAAAGTCATTTGACCCTCGTCGTCCACCATCGATGTGGTCTAATCTTGACCATCCTTTGAGAGCCCACCAAATCTACTAGTTTCGTTGGAAATAATTTTGGCTATCAAACTAGTGGAGCCACCACTTTGGGAAGATCATTATGACCTGTGTGGTTGAATTTCACCTCAAACATTGAAAAAAAATCACAAAACAAAGATGTAACAAAGAGAAACCATTTGGCAAAATATTGAAAAACTCAAATATATTCAAATCAGAGTGAAATGGGATTTCACTGTCCTTGGATGGGCTTATGAGGTCCAGATAATCCTGTTTGTGGTTGTGGATGCAAGTGCTACATGCGTCGATATTGGTGATGACGAGTATCAACTTCGTTGGCAACACAAATGGCAATGATGTCATTGTGCGGTGGGAAACCTTTCTTACCTACCACTTACCTTAAAGGCAGTGACAACGATTTATTTGGTAGTAGAAATAGAGCCTCCCATAGATTGAGAGCTTTGGTACGAACCTAAACTATGTAAGGAAATAAAGAAGAGTAAATACTTAAATTTGTCCTTAAAAGATTAGTGTTTTTGCTAATAGCTCTCTTATTTAAATTTTGTGTAAATGGGTCATTTAAAAATTTATTAGTTTATATATAAGTTCTTTTGTATAAAATATAACGAAAAATTTTATGTATGCATATCAAATATCAAATATCCATCAAGGACACATTTACATGAAATTTATTTTGGGACTTAGCGGCCAACACAATCATCTTTTAGAGACAATTTGGATATTTATTTTATTATAGCAAATTCACATTACCTTCGTGTAAACTCTAACAATTAAACTCTAAAGCAAGGTAATAAAAGTATGTTGAAATAAATAGGAAAATTTAAAAGATATTTTTTCCTAATCATTATAAATATATTTAGATATTTTATCCTCATGACTCGCTATTTGCAACACATTCCTCGCAAGATCATGGTGAGGAGTGAAAACTTTAAATTGTGTGTTTGTCTCTAAGAGCAATGAACCTCAGTTTGGAGAGAGGTTTAGTTATTTTGTTTACAATTTGATCTTGGGCTTAACTCATGAGTCACTACTCTAAGAGTGATGAAGAAACTATGCGTTGGTTTTCACAGTAAATTGTAGGATTAAGAGAGACAATTTCTTGCCCAACAAGCAAGGGTCCAATTTTTGCAAAAGAAAACGACTTACGTTTGTTGTTCATCAATGGCACAAGAGATTTATGCTTAGTGCTAAGTACTTAAAGTATCACATCTAATTGTTCATACAAACTAAACCTCAAATCTCTTGCTTTGATAGGCAACAAAAATTCATAAATAGGCTTGTTGCCTTTTCTGGAGCAAGATATAAGTTTGGGGGATTTTATCGACTGTTAGCACTAGTTGCTTGTTCTCCATTGCTTCTATCAAACTTGTTCATCAATGCCCTAGTCTCCTCTGCTTGGAAAATTTGCACTTTTTTTAGTTCTTAGCTTTTCTACCTCTAAGTCCTTAATTTGTGATTCATGTCAACTATGAAATCATATTTGTCACTCTGTAGTTCTTAAATCAATAAACGTGTTGTGTTTGGTTTAGTTCATTATGATATTTGAAAGCCTAGTCAAGTATATTTAACTTTAGGGTATTGCTATTTTGTTACATTTATTAATGTTTGTTTTTTGTTGTACTGTCATCGAAAATCTGTTATGGTGGTGCCATGGCGGAAATCGGTGGTGGATTTACATCTTGCCATCACATGGCAGGGGCAGTGTAGGTTTCTCATGGCGGTCACTTTTTGCAACATAAAATGCTTGGCAAGAAAGGCAAAGAACCACGCAACTTCCATCCAAAAAATGGAGGGAAATGTGCAATAATGTTCAGTGACACATGAGAGATACCCTAATGTTCTCTCTTTTCTTATTCTTATGTTGGGTTATCTACCCAAATGTTTATTTTGTTAAAAGGAGTTGGGCCATACCTGACCCAATGCAACATTATAACTTAACCTAATACCCTCCACATTCAATCCGTGGATGCTTGCTATTGATGTTGCTGATGCTGCCGCTCTTCGATGCTAACGCTTTCTCCGCCATTGATGTTGCACTTGTGTTTCTTTTGATTGCAATGCTTCTGTCATAATCTGTTATAGTTTCCGTTATAATTTTATAAAGGATTTTTTGGGTCTCCAATATTTTTCGTTAATAAGCTTTAACTTAGGTTTCTATTTTATTTTACTTGAGAAAAATACAAAGGAATGGAGAATAAATTGGAGAGAGTGAATTTCCCTCTCTTAAGATCTCATATTTATAATAACTTTGGAGATATCAAATATAATGAATGAGACGGAAGAGAAGAGAATAGGGAAAGACATATCTAGGAACTAGGTACAACACAAAGCACGCAACAACTTTTTAATAAATTCTATTTAAGACAACGTATTCTATTCATTTTTTTAGGTGTGTGTATAATATAGGAAACTGTCTTATCAGACATTATTATTTGTGATTACTTTCCTTAATTCATAGTTATCTCTTAGAATTAGTTACTATTGAAGATTTATATTAAGTAGAGATATGACCAAACTATAATATATAACTAAGTATAAACTTTACCTTACAAGCTAGTATTGTGAGTTTAAGTAAGACTTAAAGTTCACTTGCTTAGATGGCGTCAAAGCCTATTCTATCAAGGTTTCTTAGGCCTTTTGTGCTATCTCTATTAGACCACCCACAAATATCTAGTTTTACACTTAGAAGTTCAACCCTTGATATAAGTATGTTGGAGATCCTATGTTGATTAGATATATACTAAATTATAATATATAAGTGGGTGTAAGTTGGTTTTATGAGATTGAGATGAGCCATTTTTAAGATTACCATATTTCCTTATCATTATTCCCAATTGACTTAGGACTACAAGTATAAATAAAGATTAGTGTTCTAGGATTTATGAGCACATCAACATATGAATGCGATGTAAGCACATTGTAATACGTTAGTTAATATCAATGAGTGCTTCATGCTCTTTTATCTGTCTTCCTTCTTTGATTCTTCAAACCCATAATATCAATGGTGTATTTATTTTTCTTTTATATGTGTCTAGAAAAATAAAATGTTAGAAATTAAAATTATTACTACCATTATATGTGCATAATCGATTTTGGACTATGATAATGATCTTGTTGCTTGTATCTCATTTGTGGAATCCTGATTCATTTTGTTTTATGCGCCTAGGTATACCCTATCATCCAACCTAGTGCTTCTACTGTAAAACCCATAAGACCTAATCGAGACATGGGACCGCTTCTTCCTTTTGAGGATCTTGTAAATGAAGATGTTTGTGTGGATGAGCCCTTTAAGCAAGATGACAATAATAAAGATGATGCTAACAAGGATTGTAATCTACCAGACCCTTGTGCTTTATTGCATGTAACAAATAGGAAAAAGGCACCATCACGAAAGAAAAGCTTGTCAATGGTTTGTTATTAGATGTCTCATTAATGTTTTCATTTCTATTATTTTTAGTAATTTGTATTCTAATATTGAGCAAATATAGCAGGAGGACAGCAAATTTCTAGAATTGCAGGCTGAATATGAGAGTTTGTTTCTAAAATTTGAAACTCAGGTTTTTTCCCTTGATTCTTGATTTACTTCCAGCAACAGAATTTGCTAGACTCAATATATGCCCACATGTTTCATGTTGCAGAGAACTGTAAGTGATATACAGCTTGAATCATTGAGAAAACAGCTAATTGATTCAGTTTCTCTCCATTCTGAGAAATCTTTAAGTTATGCCCATAATGGTAGCTTGAATGTTGAAAAGAATGCTAACTTTAGAGAATCGGATGCTATTCTTGTTATCAAGAGACTTCAAGAGCAGGTTTTGTTTTCTTTTCCTTTTTCACGCTTCTTTTTATCGATTATTATCCTAACAAAAAAGTTGTTTTTACTTGATCATCATTTTCGAAGTTCAAGACAATATTAATTATTCTTTTTATCAATTATGCCCTTAATCTTCACTTAATATTTAATTAGTTTACACGTTGCATTTATTTTAATGTAAAAATGACAAAGGGTAAAATTGAAAATCTCATATGTTTTTTTTTTTAAATGAAGAAAATTTATTATATTTATTTGCCTCTTCAAAAGAACCTTACACTTAAAAAGAAACAGAGGGAGTATTGAATTACTTCTAAAGTTTATATGATTACTAAAAACAAACAGGAGAAAGGAAATTTGTATTTATTTTTCTGAGATTTGTTCTAGTTATGAGCTTCTGTTTGCAGAAGCTGTATATAGAATAGACTACATAAGCCCATCTAACTGACTGGATCCGTTCTGAAAACCTAACAGTGACAGTTGCGACAAACTACTCCATCTGAATACAGCATATAATGATGGCTGTAACTAAATAACTATGTCTTGTGAAAGGAGTTATACACTCATATGATTAAAATATTTTTATAACCATTTTTTTACTCTATGTTGCATTATTAGAATGTATGCACAGACACACACTCATGCTGTGATTTCTAGCCGTGTCTTGCTTATATTTTTACCTTTCATCTTGAAGATTAAGGTTTTGGAAAGAGAAAACTTGTCAAGCCAACAAAGCTTGGATAATGTTGTTCATCTGGCAACAGAGCAGAATATATGTGCTAAGGAGAAATATGAAGAGGTAATCACCGTTCAAGTCAACAATGTTTCTTTCTTTATGCTTCTTAATCTGATTATGAGATGCTAATTTCTAGATTTGTAGAACACCAGGAACTAGCTGTAATATTTATTAAAATACAGAAAGCACACTAACTACAAACTACAACGATGGTATTGCTGTCCCAACAAATCTCCTCATCTACAGAGAATATTATATGTTCAGAAAGTTACGAGTACAACACCATAAATATTCACTTAAAGTAAACTCGAGAAAGCATAGCAGTCCACTCACATTGATCCTAAATTGGGATCCAATCGCAACAAGGTCTGTGACTTGAGTCCCATTGAAAGTATATGACTGTAGTGTGGGGTCTATAATTGCTTAGGCTTTCCAACTACAATAGCTAGACTTTTGTGTTGTGGTTTTCAAGGTTCTAATCAATTTGTATCAGATCAATGCTTTCCACCATGTCTCTTGGCATGCTTACCCGAGACTAGTCAAAGGGCTAGTCGATAGTCAGCTTGTTTGAGCTTCACAGCTGCAAAGCATTGTGGGTGTTAGGATCCAATTGCAAATTGGAAGCATGTGATTCTAGTGTTGGGTTTATAAGGCCTTTGAACCCCCAACTTAGCTTTTGCGGTGTGATTCTCCCAAGGTTCCTATCATTCTGTGAGGCACAAATTTCATTCATTACCAACTCATCAGTTATCCCTATTCTTAGTCTGTCTTAACCATTGTCTGATTTGTTTACATTCATAACTTCTTTTTACTATACAGTTGTATTTTTCTTTTGCTGTATCTTGTTAAATTTTTCCTTTGCATATAAACCATTCATCTATACATAATGAAGGAAAGGAGCCATTGTTGATCATTCAAGTATTCTATGTACTAAAATAGAGAGAAATAGGTATAAGGTTACTTTCCTTGCGTAAAAATACACATAAAGGGTTGTTTATTTATCGATAATAAAAGTAACAAAAATAGTAACAAAATAATAGAGAACATGAGCTAAGCCCGTTATATTCAATACTCTCTCTCAAGATGGTACATATAAATTGTATGTACCGAGCTTGTAACAAATATAATCAACCATGGATCCCATTAAAGATTTGGTGAAAATGTCTGCTAATTGATCATTTGAATTAACAAACTCAGTCTTGATATCTCCAGATGTAATTTTTTCTCAAACAAAATGATAATCAATTTCGATATGTTTAATTCTTCCCTGAAAGACAGTATTTGAGCTAATATGAAGAGCAACTTGATTATCTCATATGCGTGTTATTTGAGTGACCTCTCCAGATTACAATTCTTTCGATAACTATTTGAGCCAAATAAGTTCACAGGCAACTAAGGTCATGGCTCTATATTCAGCTTTGGCACTGGATCTTGCCACAACATGTTTCTAACTCTTCCAAGATATTAAATTACTACCAATAGAAACACAATATTCGGAAGTATATCTTCTATCTGATTGAGACCTTGCCCAATCTGCATCTGTATAACATACAACTCCAGTATGGTCATTATGACCATATAGCAGGCCTTTTTTCAGGAGAACCTTTAATGTACTTCAATATACGAGTAACTGCACTCAAATGATCAACACATGGAGAATTAAGGAATTGACTCACCACACTAACTACAAAAGAAATATCAGGACGAGTAATAGTAAGATAGTTAAGTTTTCCAACTAATCTTCTATACTTCTCAGGATCTGAGAGGGGCTCCCCCTAACTAGGTAGAAGTTTGGCATTAGGGTCCATAGGTGTTTCAACAGATTTAGAATTCATTAACCTAATTTCTTCCAAAAAATCCAATGCACACTTTCTTTGAGAGATAACAATACCTTTATTTGATTATGCTACCTCAATCCCCAAGAAATATCTAAGTTTAACAAGATCTTTGGTTTGAAAATGGTAACAAATGTGTTGTTTAAGTTGATAAATGCCATGGTGATCACTACCTGTAAGAACAATGTCATCAACATATACAACTAGATAGATACACCCAACATTTGAATGGCGATAAAAAACTGAATAATTTGCCTCACTGCAAGTCATGCCAAATTCCTTAACAACATTACTAAACTTTCCAAACCGGGTCCTGGGAGACTGTTTGAGACCATATAGAGATTTGCGGAGATGACATACCAATTCTGAAGACTCCCTCTGAGCAACAAAACCTGGAGGTTGCTCCATATAAATTTCTTTTTGCAAATTCCCATTAAGAAAAACATTGTTGACATCCAGTTGATAAAGAGGCCATCTTTGAAGAGTTGCCATGATTATAAATAGGCGAATATACGCCTTTTTTGCCACTGGAGAAAAAGTATCACCGTAGTCCAAACCAAAAATTTCGGTATAGTCTTTAGCTAGAAGACGAGCTTTAAGATGATCAATAGTGCTATCAGGACCAACCTTGATAGTAAAGACCCACCTGCAACCAACAACAAATTTTCCAGAGGATAAAGAAACAAGTTTCCAAGTTCTACTGTTCTAAAGAGCACTGAGTTCATCAAGCATAGCTTGACACCAACAAGGATGGGCTAAAGCATCACCTACAAATTTTGGAATAGGTACTAAAGAAATGGATGAAAGACTAGCATAAAAAGGTTGAGATAGTCTATGATAGCTCAAGACAGTATAATGTGGAGAGCGATTACGGGTAGAACGTATACCTTTACGAATGGCAACGAGAAGATCAGGTTCAACTGTCGGAGCCGGAGGGGGTGGAAGATCTGACACCAGAGGAGAGTCATTTGGTAGACGTTGGGAAGTTTGACGACGACTATAAACCTTAAGAGGTGGTGAAGGAGGCGACTCAGTAGGTACATTAGACATGACAGGAGAATCACGAAAACTGGAATATATATTTGATTAGATCAAGATGCAAGAAGAGAATATAAAGACTTAAACTAAATAGAAGATTCAGTAAAGGTAATATCTGCAAAATGAAATAACGATTAAGTGAGGGTGAAAAACATTTATATCCTTTTTGAGATCTAGTGAACCCTAAAGACACATTTATGTGACCGAACATATAATTTATCAAGCCTGGGACTAAAATTGTGAACACAGCACGTAGACCCAAAAACTTTATGGGGTAAGACATGGAGAGACTCATGAGGAAACAAAATAGAGTGAGGAATTTTATTTTCTAAAACTGAAGATGGTATACGATTAATAAGATAACATGCACTAGGAATAGTATCACTCCAAAAACATTGAGGAACTCCACCACGAATTAAAAGAGTATGAGTAGTTTCAACAAGATGTCAATTTTTGCACTCAGCCATCCCATTTTGTTGAGGTGTATAAGCACAAGAGGTTTGGTGAAAAATGCCATGAGATTTCATAAGTGGTAAAAGACTAAGAAAGATACTCACGAGCATTATCACTCCGTAAGATTCGAATTGAAACACCAAATTGATTTTTAATTTCATTAGAAAAAGATTGAAATATTGAAAACAACTCAGAATAATTTTTTATTAAAAATAATCAAGTGCATCTTGAATAATCATCAATAAAGGTAACGAAATACTGAAATCCTAAATTAGATTTAACACGACTTGGTCCCCAAATGTCAGAGTGAACTAAGATAAAAGGAGACAAAGCACGTTGAGAGACACTACTAAGAAAAGAACTGTGACTATGTTTTCCTAAAAGACACTGACTCACAAGACAAACTGAACAACTTGGATAAACTTGGAACAAGTTGTTGCATCTTGGCAAGACTAGGTTGTCCCAACTGAGCATGAAAGAGAGATGGAGATTCCATGACCATGCCAACATGAGCAGATGTTCGTAAATAGTAAAGACCATGAGACTCACATTCGGTGCCAATTATCCGTTCCGAACTCCGGTCCTGCAAACAAACAGAATTCTTGGTAAAATAAATAATACAATCAAGAGAACGGATGAGACGGCTAGTAGATAATAAATTAAATGGTATCCCAAGAACATAAAAAACATTATCAATAGGCAAAGAAGGAAAAAGATAAATAATTCTCACTCTGTAGCTGGAATAAAGGCAAAAACAGAGAATAGTAAATATTACCTGTCTGTGTATTAGTGGTATATAAGTTTATCTTTTAACATCTTTTTGGTATTTTTCCTTTTGTTGTTGACAAAATATGGTAGCACGGATGGGTCACTCCAAGGGATAGGGCAAACATATTAATTGCATTTCTAAATTGGCCACACATGAGTATTTGTCTAGTATATATATATATTTTTTTTGCAAATTTTAGATATGAAGCCTACTGAAGATATATAAATCTGTGTCATCTGTTCCTAATTAACATTTATAATTCCTATATTTTGTTTCATCTGCTTAGATATGTGAAGAGCTTATAAATGCACAACAGGCAGTTCGACTGGCTAATGAACAACTTACTTCCACTGAAACTATCAGCAACATTAATGTATGCAATGGATGCTTTTATAAATATTTTGATTCTTGCTTCCTTGTAATGTCTTTCCGATTAAATATCAATTTACAATTCTATATGACTATGATTCATTCTATATCTTATCCTATAAAGCTGATTCTTGAAGCTTTATGTAGGATGGAAATTTTGACTTTCTGACGAGTGTTTCCATGGAAATTGAAGAAATTGCATCTGAAGTTCAAAAATCAAAAGATGCTGTTCAAAGTGTTATGTTTATGGTGGATGATGCTATTAAAAGTTTCTCTGCTCTCTGTGATACTCTCCTTGTAAGTGTGTTGATAGAGCCATTGAGGCACTAGAGGATCAATATTTTAAGAAACGTGAAATTGCAAAACATTTACTTCTTATAAGGCCTTTACCGGTTATCATTTGTTTTCTAACTAATATCTAAAATTGTGTATGCTTTTAGTTGATGGGCTTAATATTTTATTTTTTGATACAGGTCTTCAAAACCTCAGTATCTGAGGATTCAGCAGAACAAATTTTAGTCTTGAATAATTCTCAGAATTTGAATTCTTGCCTAAGAAAGAAAATATTTGAGCTTGAAAGTGAGAAGGTGAAGCTTCCTTTCTATTATGAAATATTTCTAGAGATGTCCTAGTTGGTCTAATATTTGTGCTGCAGATTCTTCTGGACAACCAAGTAGCTGATCTTCAGAAACATCTTCAGGAATCAGAACTAGATGCTCAGAATTCCCAAAATTCTTTGATGGTTGGCCTTTATTTTAGAAATGTTTTCTATCCCATCTGTTAATTTCTTTGAATATGCAATGCAGCAAATAGGGACACTAACTGTTTATTATTGTTATAGGAAAACTTAGAACAACAGAAGTTTGAAAATATGGAGTTGATTTCTTATATTCAAACTCTTGAAAAGGATTTATCTTGTTTGACATCATCTACACTAGCCAAGGAAAGAGAAACTATGAGAAAAGATCTGGAGAAGGCTAAAACCAAGTTGAAAGAAACTGAGTCTAAGCTTAAGATTGCCATACAAGAGAAAACAAAAGTTGAGGTTGTCCTTTTGCCACATCTAACTATTTCTTGGTTTCATTGTAAGCTATGTACTTTTCAAGTTTATGCCGTAACATATTAGGGGTATCTTAGGGTGAGAAAGCCTATGGAGAGCGAGAGATTAAACGATTGCAAGGTCAAATCTCTCTTCTTGAACGTGATTCACTTGCTGCAAGGAGACGTGATTCACTTGCGGCAAGAAGACGTGATTCAATTGTTGAAACGGGTTCAAAGATGTTTGATCCTAAAAGACCAAAGGGTCTAGCATTTTCTCTGGAACAAACATTACAGGTTGACTTTGAGACTTGATGTATGCTTTTGAAACTTCTTGATTGACATTAATTTGAATTTGCTGTAATTATTGTTCTTTCTCTTATTTGTACGTGTACACATGTGTTTAAACTTTAATGCCCTTTCCTAATTCATGCTTTTGGTCACAGTAGGTTATGTTAGGTTATGTTCAGTTATTCTAAATGACTGAACGGCAGATAAGATGTTAGAAATTCTCTATGATGTTATTATGCAATTCCTGAGCTCTCACTTTGTCATTCTTCCTTTTGCATTATAATAAAGTTACGAACATGTTTGAGTTACTTTTATATATGGTTTTGTGTTTATATATATATATATATATATATATAATTGTAAGTAGAATAATTGATTATTATCATGTATATGTATATATTATCATGTATCAGGAAGAGCACAAAAAGCTGGAAGTTTTGGCATTTGAATCAGAAACAAGAATTGCTTCGTTGGAAGAAGAAATAACAGCTACGTTGAAGGAGAAAGAAGAGGTGATGTCTATTAATGAAGGATTGATGGTAGAACTGGAAGGCTTGTGTGAAAAACTGAACACATCAACTACTGAACTGAATCATTTGAAGGAGGAAATTGATGCTCTTGTAAGTTTTTTTCGTAAATTTTCTTAGGTTTTCCCTTTTAACTCAGTTAGATGGTTGATAGAATTAAAGGGCAGAGGAAAAAATTATAGAAAGTTAAATAATTAAGAGTTAGAGAATCTGAAATTGTTAACATGATTTTCAAATGATCTCTATTGAGATCTGTTGCAAACATTATATAAAATTGGGAGACCTGTTAGAAATATAAAAATTAAAAAACCATTGATGTAATCACCTTCTCCTAATAACTAAAGCTTTTGGCATAGTTGGTTTTTGACCTAGTATCATCAAATTCTCTATGCCCAATCAAATTCTCTTTGCCCAAGTGGTATAGACTTCATTACTATGCCAATTCTTCTAATAAAATGTTGAATTTAAGCACAAGTTAGTTGGCCACTATATTGTGCAATCTTTGAAGCCCAAAAAGCTGTTAATCAACGAGGTAGATTATAAACATGAGTATTCTTTTATATAATGAAGAAGAGATACAACAAAATACCTAATAATGCGAAATATTTGGTAAGATATTTCCCTATCAAATATATCTCCTTATTTAGTGTGACAAAGTTATATCTAACAATATTTAACGTGATTTGCTAGTGGTCTTTGTTGAGATCAATGCATGTATGCTAATTGAGGTATTTTTATTAATGTGGAACAAACTAATCAATAGTTGTCAGTTGTAACAAAAATTGATTACTCTAACTTGCAGATTACAAACCAACGTAAGTAGCGATCTACTGTAACAATGACAATATTTAATAGCTAGTATACTTTCTCATTCAAACCATAAATTTGGTATCTTATTCTTGTCCACCCAGAAAAAAAGATTGGAAGAATCTGATATCAACCATGAAAGTTTGAAAAGCTCCATCGAAGTACTAATGGAAGAAAAGGAAGAGTTAGCTATGGTAGTGCAGCTGCAACATTCTACTTTATTGTGATTCTTCCCTTTTTAAGACATTTCTCTTCTTAAGGCGTTTCATTGTATATTTTTGATTTTGCAGCAACTCACTGATTCACTTTTGGAAATAGAGGAGGAAAGGGCTATATGGTCTGCCAAAGAGAAAGCAACACTTCTAGCTATAGAAGAACAGGCAAAGTCAAGCAATGTGCAAATTACATCATTATCAACAAAATTATCAGAAGTAAGGTTTACAGTTCTGCTATATAGGAAACCTTTATTAGTTCCCTTTATTTTTTTATAATTTTCTTTTCATTCATAGGTTCCTTCAAGCTGCATTATTTGTTTAGATTGTAACTTATCTATTGCATTTATAAGCATTCATTCATCCTTATTTTTCAGTTATAATAAGGACGTGAATGCTTGTAGTTATAACAGCTGGAACATATAAACCATATACACTAAGCTTGTTACCTAAAAGTTTGTTAACTAACAATTGGAATTAACAAAATGAGTGGTAACATCTTCAAATAAAATTATTTTGCAGATGAAGTGACAATTTATTTCGATATGTTAGGTTCTTTTGAAAAATACTAGATTTGATGCAATATGAAAGATAGCTTGGTTATCACAAATGAGAGTCACCTCTATAACTTCTTAAAAATTAAAGTCTCTAAGCAAATGTTTGAGGCAAATAAGCTCACAAGAGGTAGAAGCCATCATTCTGTACTTTACTTTTGCACTTGATGTTGCGTCTACATTCTACTTTTTGCTTTTATAAGAGATTAAGTTGTTACCAATAAAGACATGATATCTGAAAGTGGATCTCTTATAATAGGTGAACTTGTCCAATTTGCATTTGAGTATTATACAACTCGAGTATGATTATTATGTCCATATAACCAACCTTTTCCTAAGGTCTTTTTAATATACTTTTGAATGCAAATGACTATATTCTAAAGTTCTACACATGGAGAATTAAAAAAATTGATTGGCCACAAAATAGATGTTAAGACAAGTGATCATTAGATCATTAGCCCATGTTTTTTGTTATTCTGTTACTATTTCTGTTACTTTTATTATTTATAAATAAATAATCCTTTGTGTGTATTTTTATACAAGGGAAATTAATCCTATAGCAATTTCTTTCTATTTTAATATAGTATCAGAGCCTATCCTAGTACGGTTCTTGGGTCACCCACTATCGGTCCGTTACTAGACCACCCTTAAACAATATAGTTCCATGCACGAGTTGAGCAGTCTAGGCGTGAGAGGTGGTGTTAGAGATCCCACATCGAATAGAGATGAGATCTTTTAATAATTTATAAATGGGTGCAAATCTTACTTTACAAGCCGGTTTTGTAAGGTTGAGTTAGGCTTAAACTCTATTTCTAATATGGTATCTAAAGCCTAGGGTTAAGATTAAATATTATTTGGTGAATCCATTGTTCACTGTCCTCATCCAACTACCTCTGCCGTCGCTGCTGCTGATTGGGTCGGTGACACCACCGTCAGGAGTGCCTCATCCAGGCGACTACCGTGTCGTTGGAATCACGGGGATTGGAGCAGCGACTCGCCTTCATGCGCCATTTTCGTCTCCGTCACTATCACCGCGTGGCAGCGCATCCGGCGTCTTTTCCAACGACGATCAACGTCGTTGGGATCGTCGTCTTGTGAGTGTTTTGGATCTGTCCTCATCATCTTAATAGAAGCTCATTTGAGTTTTAGCTTTTTTCTCTCTCCTCTATGGCTTCTTCCGCGGCTACTGCTGCTGCTTCTTCAACAACTGCAGTTGTCCAAGCTACTCTTGTGTCACCATCTACCAAGGTTCTTACTTTATCTGATACCTCAGGTCCACCTGCTATTGTTAATGAATTTCTTAAATGATATGAGGATTGTCAGAATTCTGGTTCCACTGCATCTGTTACACATACATGTATCTCTTTTGCTGGGCTCACCCACTCCAATTCTCTTGGTCCTTGGATTCTAGACTCATGTGTCACAGATCATATTACTAGTAATAAATCCTTTTTCTCTTCTTTGTCTACCTCTCGTCATTTACCTTCTATTACCATGGCTAATGGTTCTAAGGTCTCATCTCATGGTGTTGGTACTGTTCATCTTTTTCCTTATTTGCCTGTTGATAATGTTCTTTGTCCCTGAGTCACATTTTAATTTATTATCTTTTAGTCATATCACTTGTTCCTTTGATTGTATTATTTCTTTCACTAAAGATTCTGTTCGTTTACAGGATCGGATTTCGGGACGGATAATTGGCACCGAATGTGAGTCTTATGGTCTTTATTACCTTCGAACAACTACACATGTTGGCACGGTTATGGATTCTCCATTTCTCCTTCATGCACAATTGGGTCATCCTAGTTTTGCTAAGATGCAACAACTTGTTCCGAGTCTATCTAAGTTATCCAATTTGTTTGTTAAGTCGTGTCATTTAAGAAAACAAAGTCGTAATTTGTTTTCTAGAAATGTTTGACAACATGCTTCATCCCCTTTTGTCTTAGTTCATTTAGACATTTGGGGACCAAGTCGTGTCAAGTCTAATTTAGGATTTCAATATTTTGTTACTTTTATTGATAATTTTACAATATGCACTTGGTTATTTTTAATAAAAAATCGTTCTGAGTTATTTTCTATATTTCAAACTTTTTTTAATGAAATTAAAAATCAATTTCAAGTTTCAATTCGAATCTTATGCAATGATAATGTTCTTGAGTATTTTTCTCATTCTTTTAATAATTTTATGAAATCTCATGACATTCTTCACCAAACTTCATGTACTTATACACCTCAACAAAATGGGGTGGCTGAGTGCAAGAATAGACGTCTTGTTGAAACTACTTGTACTTTTTTAATTCATGGTGGGTTCCTCTATATATTTGGGGTGAAGCTATTCATAGTGTATGTTATCTTATTAATCGTATGACATCTTCAGTTTTAGAAAATAAAATTCCTCACACTATTTTGTTTCTTCGTGAGTCTCTCCATTTCTTTCCTCCTAAATTTTTTGGTCTACATGCTTTGTTCACAATTTTAGTCTTGGGTTTGATAAATTATCTGCTAGGTCACATAAATATGTCTTTTTAGGGTTCACTAGATCTCAAAAAGGATATAAATGTTTTTTACTTTCACTTAATTGTTATTTCATTTTTGCAAATGTTACTCTTACTGAATTTTTTTTTTTATTTTAAGTCTTTATCTTCTCCTCCTGCATCTTCATCTAATCCATCAACCATGCCTTGGGAAATTGATTAAGACCATATAAATATTTTCGAAGACAACACACCAAGTCAGAAGACTTCCCTTAATCCATATAAAATCCCTCCAACAAACCACCCTGTAGGAGGACATTTTTAGCATCCAAATAATGGAGGGGCCAATGTCGAAGAGTAACCATGACTAAGAATAATCAGACAAAAGCCACCTTGGAAATTGGAGAGAACATGCACCATAGTCTAACCCGAATATCTGAGTATAACCTTTAGTACCAAACAAGCTTTGAGTAGATCAATTGTTCCATCAAGGCCAACTAATAGTGAAGATCCATTGAGAACCAACAACTGGCTTCACAAGAGTTAAGGGAGCAACATCCCAAGTACTATTATTATAAAGAGCAAATATTTCATCAAGCATGTTTTGTTCCTAATTAGGACAAGTTAAGACATTACTCACAATTTTAGAAATTGACATAATAAAAGTGTAATGGACAGATCTTCTCACCAAGTCTTGTCTACTATTATATTTTCTTTCCTTAGTGAAAAACCATTGGTTTCTCATCCCCCTTGAGTTTTTGTGTGCGTGGGGAAAGGGGAGGCGGGGAAAGGAGAGGTGCAATGAGTGTAATACTTAGTCAGACAATGTTATTGTCGGTTAGTGTTGTAAATAGCAAATTATTAGGATATAAATATTCTGAACTTCTCTATAGTAATTAGCAAAAAAATATCTTTAGAATCTTTATATTCATTTCAACATTTTTTTATTTACTTATTTTTAGGTATTTTATTATTACTGTTGGAAATCTAAAATTGACTAAGAATATAACTAAATTATAGGATATACGTGGGTGCATACATTACCTTACCAAGTTGATTTCTAAGGTGGTATTTGAGTCATTCAAAGCCTATTCTAGTTAGTTTGTTGGGCCGATTGGGTTTCTTTCTGGTTCCATGCTTAAGATGTTCAATGCTTGGTGTGAGAGGGTGTATTAGAAATTGCATATCAACTAAAGATATAACTAAATTATGGATAAATAGTCATTTTAGTATAACAATTATTCAATGTTATAGAAAATCCGTTATGGTGAGGGAAATTGGTGGGGGATCTACATCTTGTGCCAAAACATGACAGTGGTGATATGGGTTTCTTGTGACGGTCACTTTGGGTATAACGAAATGCTAACGTGGAACGGATATGGCAAAAATGTGAAGAGACACAATTCCGATGTGAAAATGAAGGAGGTAGCATGTGTGGCATGCAAGATAGAAACCCTAATGTTCTCTCTTTTCTTATTCTTCTGTTGGGTTATAAACCCCCTTCCTAAATATTTTTTTTTTCTTCGTTACCACTTTACAATTTTCTGCCGCAATTATTTTCTAAAAAAATGTCGCCTATTTTCTAGTAATAACATTGACCACTACAAGACACTTTAAGAGCATCCCACATAAATAATCTGGGTTGGAAACATTGTCTCTCATGGATGAATGAAACTTAAATACACTTGCTTTTAATTATTGTGGAAAAATTATAAAAGAAGGAATTAAACTAAAGCTAAAGAACATCTAATGGCAAAGAAAGGTAATGTTGCAGCTTGCACCAAGAGTCTAAAAAATGTGTGAGAAGAACTTTAGAAATCATTTAGAGAAAAAATCAATCACCTCCATCAATCCTGTATATATAATGAGAGTGTAGATGAATTTCAATTTTCCAAGCAAATAATGATAAGGGGATAAACAATAGTGGAAGAAAAGGACCAATGAATATGTTTTATAGAAATCCTGTTGCAGAGGACAAGAGAAAAAAAGAAAAACTAAGGCAACCTAATATCAAAGAAGCATGGGACAAATTTAATGGCAATAGTTCATCAATATATTGCTTGAAATTGGTACTAAGTAGGGTTATCATATAACCTTGTAAGATTAAACAGTTTCTGAGATAGGATTGATGCTATCGGTTCTGATAGACCTAATTTGCAAGCTTCTATTTATCATGAAATTAGAGTTTCACTTCTCAACAAGGAGGTTGATAACATGGAAAAGTTGTTGAAAGATCATAAATTGTAGTGGAGCAAACATGGTAAATGAATTGAGGAAATAAATAATGTCTTCACTTACTAGACTTACAACAAGTCATCAACATAGACATTGAACAAGGCTACCTTCCCTTCCGCGGACTTTTTAACATAGTGTGATATGATTCTCATTGGTTGAACCCGTCTTCCTTGACGACCTGAATCAATCTACCAAACCACGCTCTCGGAGATAGCTCAAGGCCATTTAGAGATTTTTGGAACCTGCACATCGTGCTTGGGTTCTAAATCATTCAAGTCTCCAGGAAATTTGCATATGAACTTCTTTTTCTAGCTCACTTTTTAGGAAGGCATTCTTGATGTCTAGTTAGAGTGACCAATCTAAATTTGTAGCTAAAGAGAGTATGAACAGGATTGAATTGAGTTTGGTTGCCGATGCAAAGTTCTCTTCATAGGCCATCCCATACGTTGGATAAATCCTTTTGCGACTAGTCGGGTTGTGCACTGGTTTATACTTCCATCGACATTGTATTTGATGAGAATATCCACTTGCATCCAACTGATTTCTTTGCTTCCTGTAGAGTGGTGGTTTCCCTTGGGCTATTTTTAACCGGGGTTTAGGCTTCTTCTGCTACAGTTGTTGCCTATTCAAGTTGTTGGGGTGCCACTTGAACATTCTTTGTGATGTGTTGTTAAGAGCTACCACAAAGACCTATAACCATGTGAAAATTTTCCTTGACACATTTCTCAGAGGTGTTGAATTCAAAATCTCATGCATTTTCTTAAGGCAATGGGAATGTCAATGTCATCAATAGGTTCATGATTGGAAAAGATATTACCTAGGGAAAACCTCATGGCTTTGCCTTGGAGCTATGCTAGATTGAACTCCCTTGTGTGATCTCCAACATACCTCCTCAAGTTGAGGAATGAACATCTCGAGGTTGAGAGTGGATACTTGTTGGTGGTTTAACATGAGCCTAATAACGAGTGACATCAAACCTGATGAACTTAACTTGGAAAAGCTTAAATGACTCTTATACCTTCTCAAAGTTTGAAAGAATAATATATTTCTTGTTTATTACAATAATAAGGCCATTGGACCTATAAATACATGAGCTTATTGGTTATTTTAGGAAATATTGAGAGCTAATTCCAAGGAAACAAATTCATATATAATTATGGGATTGATTATGAATACATAATCCTAATATTAATAGCAAGATACTATGGTAATAAAGAAAAAAATTGTAGTGAGGATAAAATAAAAAGCTTCCTAAAATACAAAGAGTGATAATATGCCATGAAGACACATATGAATGATTGAGGACAAAGTTTATCAAACAAATGTGAGGTTGTGTACAAAGCATGTGGAATAAAAAACATGTGGAGGAAAACTGTATAGAGAGGAATGAATAAAAAGGACAATGGTCTACGGATCATTGAGGATAGATGATGACATCTGGTTAATGAAATAACATGTTATAAGAACTTTACAACATCCCTTAAAAAATGGTGAGGAAGATGACTGTGAAGAAGTGTTTGAGTAGTTTCAATAAGATATTTTGCGTGCAATTACTCCGTTTTCTTTGGAGTATGAGAACATGAAGTTTGATGAAGAATATTATTAGATTTAATGATTTGCTTAAATTGGTTAAACAAATATTCAGAAACGTTGTCACAACAAAAAACACATGGATATGCCAAATTTTGTTTTGATTTCATTGAAAAACATTTGAAATATAAAAAGCACTTGTGTTCTAATCTTCATCAACCAAATTCAAGTACATCTCGACTAATTATCAATAAATGTTAGAAAATATTTGAAACCAAAAGAGTTACTAGGAGACGAAGAACCTCAAATATCAAAGTGAACTAAAGAAAAATGTGGCAAAGCTTGTTTATTAAGACTATTAAGAAGTAAGTTTAAGCCTAATTCATCATTACAAAATTGGTTTATAAGATGAAGATTGTCCCTACTTGTATACTGTGAATTAGTCTTATCTCTAGTCATTGTGAGATTTCCAACACAAACCCCTTACGTCGAGGCATAAACATCTTCTATGTTGAATTGGATATTTGTGGATGGTCCGATGGTAACCCAAAAGTTGGTGGCACAATAGGCTCAAATATCCTTGCTAGGAAATGAGTTTAAGCTTAACTTATCCGCACAAAATCGACTTATAAGGTGAGGATTGTCCCTACTTATATACTGTAAATTAGCCTTATCTCTACTCAATGTGGGATCTTCAACAAAGGCTACTAAAGAGTGATGAACATGTTTTCTTAATTGACATGACTCAAAATCCAATGTAGACAAATGTTTTAAACTTGGGATGTCATAATTGAGACTGATGCACCTACTAACTTAATTGACATGACTCAAAATCCAATGTAGACAAATGTTTTAAACTTGGGATGTCATAATTTAGACTGATGCACATACTAACGACAATGGATAACCTACGTTGTGATGCACATCGTTGTGACATTTGAAAAGTGTAATAAAGTAGTGAAGTAAATAGTATATAAAAATGGTTGTTTTGGGTTATTGGTGTTTTGATGTTTGATAGATAGATTTCATTTCCTATTTCCCTGTTTCCATCTGCTTAAATTACTCAAATTTGTGTAATGTTAGGTAAGGAATGAATTGGAATCTCGTAGAGAAGAATGCAGAACCCTGCGGGAAACATTGACTATTACATATGAACATTCGCATATCAAGGAAAATTTCAGGTTTGTGTAGTGTTAATTAAACTTATTTCTCTCTTATCATCTCTTGTACTGCTTTCTTATTTTTCTAATATGTTTTCTTATTAGTTAACTTGCTATGTGCAAACCAGCTTTATTACATCTGGTGAAATAAATAACCTATATTCCCATCTACAAGCCAAGAACATAAAGTATACTATTGCATATTGTATTATATAATTTAGTGAGCGTCATTTTCTGAGCAACAACAATCATGAATTTTATAAATAGCATGGAATTTGAAATTAAGACTTAGGTCGATCGAAATATTTCTAGCACATTGAAGAGGCTTATTCCCATCATGTTATTTTCATCCCTACTCAAATATGTGCTTGATTTATTGCTGAAAGTGGGAAATTAGGATGCAAACCAATAGAGACACTTATTGAACAGAATCACAAACTTGGTAAATCAATTGAAGATGTAGCTGTGTGTGGATATACAATCTTATCAAAGGCTGGTCAGGAAATTGATCTACTCTTCTATAATATACGAAATCACTATCCCATCGCATTAATTTAGTATAAGACTCTGCAAGTATGAAGTTGTTCTAGTCCAAAACTTTTAAACGGGTCACTTTATCTATTGCAAAACAATACAAGAGTTGATCCCATTTATTTTTTGTTAAACTTAAGGTCATTAATTTTATAAATACGAAAATATATCATTTATGGACGGAGGTTTGTTATTTTATTTTTTTTGTCGATTTGAGCATATTTTCTGTATTTTTGTCTGGATGCTTGATGGTATAGTGGCACAGAAACATCAAAAGATTTGTATCCTATAATTTATGTTTTGGATGTTCATTTACACTGGATTTTTTTATGATGACTTGATACTGTTAATGCAGCTTCAATTTCATTGTCTTTGCCTTTTTCGTATCTAAATTTATTTGCAAGTTCTCAGCTTCTGTTATTTTTTGCATTTTGGCCATTCTCATATTTGACTTGGCTGGTTTCTATTGGCTACTTCCTGATTAGAAATGCTTGAGTACTGTATTCAGCCACCCTGTCTGCTACTCCCAGTCTCTCCTGAGATGGCTTGCCAGCTTTGACTGTCAAACAAATTAAATCACTATTCCTGTCATGTTATTTTATGGGTACAGGGGTAAGGTTTCGGAGTGGGATCAACTGGAAAATCACCTTGAAGCAACCAATGCTGAAAGCAAACAATCTCTAGAAGTAAGAAATATTTATTGTTAAGAATTTTGTGGTTTGAGTTGTGACTTACTGCAAGGCATAATATTGGCACGCATTTTAGATGTCAAAAGCCAATTCAGAGATGCAACCTTTGGAGAATGAGCTGAATGACTGCCCTGTGGAAGAAAAAGAAAATGAAATTCAGAAGGAACTGCATGTTCTTGATAAAGGAGATAATCTATCAAACCCGAACGTGTTTCAGGTTTCATTTTCATTCTTACTAGAAGATTTGTCCGTGCTTATATCTATATTTATAATTAAAGGATTGGGATAAGAGAATAAAAATCTGTCTGAAGCTCCACGTAGTATAAGTTTTACTGATCATGCCAGGTTACTTGACAGAATCTCAAGTCCAAACTATCTGATGCGACAAAAGAAAAAGACATATTGACCATTGAGATGGAAGATCAACAGACAAAAATGGAATTTCTGCGAAAGAATTTCCAGGATGAGGTAAAAGGAAAATGTCACCTTCTGAAAGTTTCTAAGTGTGTGTTTGACCTACTTTCATAAAAACTATTTTGAAGTTAGACCTCAGTAAGTTTTAAAAATAAAGTAGAACACTGTTTGACAATTTTTATTTCTTTAATAGCTTAAAAGAGATAATCTGAGAGAACTAAGATGATGGGGAGAGAGAGGAGATAGATGGCAAAGAGTGGGGAGGGACGAGAAAGCAAGGAGAGAGAAGTCTTTTTTTTTTTTTTTTTAGAAGTTCCTTCACCGTTCCTTTGTAAACTAAAGGCCTAAGATTGTTGTTTGAGAGTTTTTCAAAAGAGATGTTTAGCTCAGTTTCTCTTTTTTTAAAAGAAGGTAAAAGGCCAGATACTACTAATTTTAGTAATTACATTAAGGAATATTCTTTATCTGTTATCTTAATTTCAGTAATCACATTATGCATATTCTTTATCAGTTATCGAAGGGAAAGACCCAAATTGAAGAACTAAGTCAGAAACTTTCCTGTGTGGAAATCAAAATGCATGCGGTAAGTACCTTATGGGGTTACCAGTTCAAATATAGCTTGTATTGATCACATATACCAATTGGCTGTCAGAATTTCTTTCTTTGATGATTTCGTTGATTTTGCTTTCGTCTATAAATAGTACATACTCATTTACAGTAATTAAGATGCAACAATTCTATTTCCTAATTTATGAATCAAAAACAGGAAAGCTGATATTCTATATTGGATAAGTAGATAATATATACAACATGTATCCGGAAACAAAATAATGTTAGAATCCTTTGTTGACGTCTTCAAAATGATGTAGCTGATCAAGAAACTGATGTTGGGTACAACCTTGGGAAAGATGACTGCAAGCTAAAGTTGGGATGTGACATGAAGAGAAATAAATGAGCGTTCAATATTTCTCAAATATAATGACAACCCACTTCTATGTTTTTTGTGCACTCATGCAAAACCATATTAGCATCAACTCGATGGTCTAGTGTTGTCATCATAAAGAGGTGTGGCAGCATTTTAGGGAAACCTAGCTCAACTAAGAGTCCATGGAGCCATATGATACTCTGATTGAGTGGATGACTTCAATAGTGTTGCTTTTTACTCTTCAAAGAGATCAGTGCAGGACCAAGAAACATGTATCAACCAATGATAGATCTTTGTGTATCAGGGCAGTCAGTCCAATTTGCATCACTTTAGTCAACCAAACTAATAAACTTTCCAATAGAAAAGTATAAAATATAGAAAGAATGATATATTTCTTCTGTCTTTCAATAATGAGGCCATTGGACCTATAAATACATGAGTGTGTTGGTTATTTTAGGAAATATAGAGAGCAAATTCTAAGGAAACAAATCCTTGTAATTATGGGATTGTTTTTAAATACATAATTTTAGTATCAATGACATGATGCACCTGTAATAAAGAATAAAATTATGGCAAGGATAAAATAAATAACTTCCTAAAATACATAATGAGCGTAATAGTTTTGACACTCTCTGTCAAGTTGGTTAAAGTGTTCTTCATTCCCAACTTGGATATAATTCTTTCAAAGTTAATGCAGTTCAACCCTTTAATGAGTATGTTTGCAAGTTGATTTTGAGTGGACAAATATCAGGTGCTAATCGAGTTGGCTTTTCCTTGATAAAATGTTTATCCACCTTAATATGTTTAGTTCTATAATGTTACACCAGTTTGTGGGCTATACTAATCGTAGATTTATTATCACAATATAACCTCATACATTCATCTCGCTTTATCTTTAGGTCTTCCAATATAATTTTCTACCATAGAAGTTCACATATTCCTTAGGCCATTGCTTAAAATTTTGCTTCAGTCTAGCTATTACATTTTGTTTTTTACTCCTCTAAGTCACTAGGTTTCTACTAAGGAAGGTACATGTCTAATAGTTGATCTCTTATCCACAATTGACCCCTTACAGTCTGCATCTGTATATGCTTCAGGACTTAAACTCTTGTTTCGTTGAAATAAAATCTTTCTTATTGGAGTTCCTTTTAAATACTGAGCAATTCTAGGAGCAAATGAGCCTCCTTTGATTGGTGCATAAATTGGCTTACTAGACTCGTAGTAAAAGCAATGTCTGACCTAGAGTGAGATAAGTAAATAACTTTATGTGTGGATCAGTTGGAGTACTACCTAGTTTGCAAATTGTCTTCCCTGTTTCTTTAAGCGAGTCAATATTATACTTTTGTTGAGATATGAAGATTCCTTTTTGGAATGAACCACTTCAATTTCCAAAAGATATTTTAAGTCTTTCTAATGTCTTAATCTCAAATTTCGTGGCAAGGCGTCAACTTAACATTTGTTGCTTCCTTTTGTCATCTCAAGTTACTGTAATATCTTTAACATACACCAATAATATTGTTACCCCCAGAAACTAAATATTTGATGAATAGAGTATGATCCCTTTGACTTTGTTCGTAACCCAAACTTGTCATAACCTTGTTGAATTTATCAAATCATGTTCTTGGGATTGTTTTGGCCCATACAAAGTCTTTCTTCACTTGCAAACTGTTCCAGTAGCAACCCGTCCTTCATAAATTGGGGGTAACTCCATGTATATTTCTTCATCAAGGTCTCCATGTAGGAATGCGTTCTTTATATTGAACTACAGTAGAACTCAATCACAATTTGCTCCTAATGACAATATTACTTTGATCGTGTTCATCTTAGCAACTGAGGTGAATGTCTCTAAGTAATCCACTCTGTATGTTTGAGTGAATCCTTTGACCACTAATCGTGTCTTATAACATTCAATGTTCCCAAGTAATCCAATCATAATTTAGGAATGTATTCTTCATATTGAACTACAGTAGATCTCAATCACGATTTGCTCCTAATGAGAATATTACTTTGACCATGTTTATCTTAGCAATCGGGCGAATGTCCCCAAGTAATCCACTCTATAGGTTTGAGTGAATCCTCACTAACCGTGTCTTATAACATTCAATGATCCCATCGGTCTTATAAGTATGATGAAGATAGGACTTGCACAGGATCATTCTTCGGTCCTAAAATTTTAGAAGGCAATCTAGTAATGAGATAAGTGGCAGTAAGAAGGGACATGATACTGAAAATATATAGCTCTAGTTTGTTCTAGTAAGTGTCCATTTTTCCTTTCAGCAATCCACGTCATTTGAAGTGTGTTAACACATGAAGACTGATGGATTATCTCCTCTTTTTGGCAAAAGTGTTGAACTGTAGATTAAAGCAGTAGTCCTTGACATTATCAAACCTAATTCTCTTAGTGTAGACTCCAAATTGATTCTTAATCATTGTGACATATTGAATAAAAGCAAAATTCACCTGAAATTTGTGTTTCAATAGGAAAAGCCGTCACCCGGGTACAATGCTCTATAAAGGTTATAAACCATTTAACACCTGAGATACTGGGGACATTAACATGACCTCATACATTGTATGAACAAGATAAAAAGGGACAAAAAGGGACAAGACTCCTGTTATTGCTAATGATGGGAAAATTTACACGCTTGTTTAGCAAACTTGCACAACTCATACCGGAGACTTTTCACCTTTAAATTCTTAAACAAGGAAAGAGAAATAAATTTTATTACTTGATCTCGTCCTCCTTTGAGTTCTTATCCTATAAAATACAAGAGTTGCTATGAAATCTTTTCCAAAATTCATGATCTCAGCCATGTTGGTGGATTATGCAGCAATAAAGGCTGCCATAGTGATCAAAGTGATGTAGCAATGAAAGCTGCAATATGTTCAAGGGGGCAAAACAGTGAAAGTTGCGTTTTAGGGTTGATAGACACAGTCAAAGACTCCCAGAGCTCTTATACCATCTCAAATTTAGAAAAAATAATCTATTTTTTTTGTAGCAATTGCACCTATATATACATGAGCCTATTTGTTATTTCAGAAAATATAAAGGCTAATTATAAGGAAACAAATCCGTGTAATTATAGGATTGTTTTTAAAACATGATCCTAATATTAATAGCAAGTTGCACCTCTAATAAACAATAAAATTATTACAAGGATAAAATAAAAACTTCCTAAAATACATAATGAGCAGCACGGTGATGAGTAAAAGAACAGGCCATGAACACCTTTTGAATGTCCTTCTGAATGTGGTGAATGATGTAAAATAGTAGTCATATGAAGATCGTGAGAGGAATGCATTAATTGGCTCATTTGTTTGACTACAAACGGAGTATGAGGACTTGAAATCATTAGATAGTTAAGACAACCAACTCAACTCAATATAGTGGAGGGTTTGAGAAAAGATCTCCCTCATCTCATCTTGATGAAATTTGGCATTAAGCTCTAGGAGTGTCTACTATAGTGGTTGGAGTATGACCGACAAAAGAAATCACTTTGGGTACCACTATACAAATGAATGCAGGCGATATATCAGACTTCTCAACATCTCCCTTGTATGCAAATCTGCCAAATCCAGAAAGATAAGTTATAGGATCTAATAACATGTTAGACTTTTTCTCTTTGATGATTTTATTGTCCTCATATCTATAAATAATACACACCCATTATAGTAGTTAAGACATAATAATCTGTTTAACTTATCTAATCAAGACCAGACCAGGTTGTTATTCAAATTAAATTTTGTATTTATACTTTTTTGATTGATTTTGTATGGTTGTCTTGATTGATTTATGAGTTTATACATTCAAAATATAATTTCTGCATAATAGCAAAATAATCAAACAAAACAAAACAAATGAACATAACAATTAGATTGGTAACTATATTTTGAAAGCATTCTCTCACCAGAAACGTTCCCATTTCCATTTGAGACTTAATCAAAGACCCAATCACAAATTTGAACCAAATAATCTAAATTGCATGTACATAGTTACAAAGTAAGATAAACAAAATTGTTATATCTTTTATTTTTTAGAAGCTATCTCATGGTAAGTATTGACAACACGTTTGATAGCAACTGCTGGATCTTCATATATTCCCTCTAGCACAATGGTATCATTGTTTCCCTTAGCAATCTCTTTGTTTGAAAGAAATAATTTACTAATCCTTTGTCTATCAGTATTTTCATTAACAAGATTGATTAACCTAGGTATATTCTGTATCACAATCTATCAATTCTTGTTCTAATAATGAAATTTATCACACTCTGTCTGTTCTAATAATGAAATCATATGGCCAGTTTCAATTTTAAAAGATTACATATAGTTAAGACAGATAAAAAAACTCATTTATCAAAATATAACTATAAAAACTGAAGCATGCTCCGGTCATAATTAATGATTCCCATCATTTAGATGGAAATATCTTCTTTTTATTGTTATTAAGTAAAAAATGGAATGTTACATAATCCTGACCATGACCAGAATATAATACGAACAAAAAAACTTATTCCGGATTCCAGGATAATTTAGCTGTGGTAGTTATTTAGATTATTTGTGTTTGGATGAACCAGTATTGTATATAGAATAGATATAATTGGTAAAAGCATTTCTTTATGACAGGATGGTACGAGAAACAACAAAGAAATGACTAAGTTCAGAATGAGACTCCATGGAACACAAGCAAAATTAGATGCTTACCGTGTTAGATACAAGGAAGCCATAGATGAATCAGTTCTAACAAAAAAGAAGTATAAAGACCAGTTGGCCTCAAAAGGAGTAGAAGTGCTTAGACTAATGAAAGAGTTAGCAGAAGTCAAAGGACAATAGGGTTCACTGTTAAGGTTCACCCTTGAAAATATTTATGTTGTGCACACACAGAATACCCCTGATGAGGTTAGTTAGTTTTTCACCAAGTTACTTACAATTACCCGTTATAAGGTTAGTTTCTCATCGAGTTAGTTAGAATAATTTGTACGCATGAATATTACATTTCATGCCCGTACGCATGCATATTTTTTTATTAATTTTTATTTTTTTAATTTTAAAATCAAATTGAAATGTAAAATTTGAAGATTTCTGAAGCTAAGTTTATTTTGTTGAATGTATCTCTTTTATGATATAGGATCTTTATTATATTTGATAAAGATAAGTTTTTTTTATGAAGATAATTGAATAAAGTGTTTAAAAAATAAGTGACAATTGAGCCTTTAGAGGTTATGTTAATATTGCTGTTGCACCTTCAGATGTAATTAGAAGAGGACAAGAAATTTTGGTGATAAAATCCTTCTTTCCCACTCAGCTCCGTTTTATTCAGGACCAAAACTTTTTTATATTTTTGGATTAGGTTTTTTACAGATATTTAGAAATTAAGTTTAATTCAATTTCTTTGATAACGTAAAGCTTACATTTATAGACTTAATAAATTTGATTAGAATTGGTTTTAAATGATAATGATGATATTTTAGAAAGTAAATTTTAAATTTAACTTAATTTCAAAAAATTGATTAATAATATAAAATTTATACTCCTTTATATATTATATTTTGACTGTATGACCTTGAAGTCTTCATATTTTGGATCATATAATTTAAAAAGGAAAATTGCTTTGGATAGTATTGTTCAGAGAATTGCATCTTATCACTAATACTAGAAGAGATTAATCAAATCTCTTCTTTTGAAAAAGCTGATTCAAAATATCTTTTCATTATGAAAGAGTTGATCTGGAAATACTGTTGTGATGGAAATTTTGTTGAATACATAGGAAATTTTTAAATAGTTGATTTGCTAAATCATTAAGTTGCTGTAACTGAAAGTTCAGTAGATGCGTGAACTCCCATATTTTCTAATTGTTGCACCCTATATATGATAGAAGACAATGTAAAGTAAAGTGACTTGCAACATGACTATTTTTACGCAGTAAGAACAGAAAATTAAATAAAGACCATTGCCATGTTGCTGATCCACTGCATCTACAAAAATCAGAAAAATAGTTCCATTCATCTATTTTCAACTGATTTTAATCAATGCAAGTCAAAGGGCAGTACAGTTCAGAACATGTCATTTTTCTTTGAAAGAGCATGGTTACCATATGCAGATATTGACTATATAGCATTATTGAACTCAAATCTCTTGTGGACCAACTCTTGCAGAATAAAAAAGAAGTTTATTTTACACAATTTATGGTATGATTACACTTTTTCGAAAGACGAGTTCTTCCTACACTCTAATAAGATTCTTCCTGCACTCTAATAAAAAAATTTATTCCGCAATTACTCTTATATGAGAACCGGATGGCACCTCCATCCGATTGTCATTTGAAAAAAAATTGACAACCGGATGAGCAAGTCATCCGGTTGTTATTTTTGTTCAAATGACAACCGGATGGCCTGTTCATCCGGTTGTTAATTTTTTTTCAAGTGACAACCGGATGGGGGTGTCATCCGGTTCTCATTTCCAAATCAAAATGATAACCGGATGAAACTCATCCGGTTCTCATAGTCCAAATCGAAAAATTAATCCGTTTTCAATTTTGACTATGATAACCGGATGAGTTTCATCCGGTTATCATTTTGATTTGGAAATGAGAACCGGATGGCACCCCTATCCGGTTGTCATTTGAAAAAAAAATTAACAATCGGATGAGCAGTCCATCCGGTTGTCATTTGAAAAAAAATAACAACCGGATGGGGGTGTCATCTGGTTATCAATTTTTTTCAAATGACAACCGGATAGGGTGGCATCCGGTTCTCATATAAGGGTAATTGCAGAATGAATTTTTTTATTAGGGTGCAGGAAGAATCTTATTAGGATGTAGGAATAACTCGTCTTTTCCAAATAGTCCAATAGTAGTTAATCTTACGACACAATCTCGGATTGTATTGCTTTTAACATTATTTTACTTTTCCAATTATATTATGAAAAATTCACTCGACACTTTTGAAAAATTTAAACTAGAAAATAGCACTAACTCATTATATAATTAAGATAGGTTCTCGTGCTTCCCATTTTTATTTTTTCTTTTAATTGGTTTTCATTTTAACAACTAGTTTCAATAATAAACATAAATAGTTTATTTATTAAAGGAGACTCTTTACAAAAATTAACACCTAAATAGACCTCCTCAATGTCATTACACTAATGTACACTAAACATATTCATAACACATCAATTCACCAATACATGTGACCCATTATCGCACACAATGAAGCATAATTATGATGAAAATATCCATTTTTTTAACAACAATCACCACTACCAATAAAAAAAATCACCTTTATACTTCTCCCACTTTGTGTGGTCATTAATGTCATGAACTTTATCCACTGTATTTAGGATGACTAACTTTGAAAACAATTCAATTATGAAATTATTGTCTCCTTCTTCATTAAAACAATTACACCACAAAAAATATGTATAATGACTGTCATTATCATTCTAGTAATATCCACGCCCAAAAAATTTCCTTTCACTATTTTTTAGAGGTTTTTGCTTGTTAAACTTTGCAAGGTTTGCCGCAATAGCACATCATTTTATGTGGGCTTGATGTTGACGACTTCGGCCTACCTAAATCTTAGTTTCTAGAATTGGACTGCTTCTTCATGCACCTCCATATCGTCATCTTCCTCCACCTCCATAGTCCAAGCAAAACCATTTAACCCTTTCTAAAATATTTTATATCCCATAATACCCTTCACCTTCATTTACACCCTTCACGCCCTTTCTTCCTCCACTTTGCCTATGCACCCCATTCGAATTCCACCAACGGTGGCTGCACCTCCACTGCCAGAGCTCATACCCCCACTTTGTCACTGTAGATATACTCGTGGTTCACCTTCACTGCACTTTGGTTGTTGGCGTTGGTTCTCCATTGGCGTCCTGCAGCTCGTTAACAGTTTTCACATTGCGCAACGTCCTAACCTCCACTTGCACCATTTTGGCACCCATTCAAGCAATTGAAAAGAAGGTAAGCATCATTGTAAGTTTAATTTTGCATTGTAGAGGTAGTTGTGGTGGATTGGTGGCGGAGGACAGCGATGGTGGCATTTTTCTTTACTGTTAAATTGTTTTACGGTACCGTAAAACAGTTTAACATTTCGTCTGTTTTACGGTTTGTACAAACTGTAAAACAGTAGTGACTTACGCTTTGTACAAACCGTAAAACGAGCAGTGTTGCATTGATGGGTCATGGGAGTATGCTGCCAGCATTCTTATTGCATGTGCTGAGGTCCACTATATTTGCAAATAAGAGTGCGACTTGGATTTTTGTCTGCTACCTTTCACTATTTAGAGACCTTGACATGTGTGGATTGGGCTTGGGGAGCAGCTGCTCTAGTATACACATATGAGCAGTTAGGGGACGCATGTCTTGGTAATACAAAACAGTTGGCTGGCTTCATTACTGTTGTTCAGGTAAAATGTTATTTTTAATTTATTTGAATGTAATTAACTTTATATATCTTTGTTTATTGAAAATGGTTAACTTTTATTTATTTTAAATAAACATAGGCATGAATTTACGAGCACTTTCACTCTATAAGAAAAAAGACTGTGAATTCCAAATATGATGAAGTGATGCCACGGGCAGCTCGGTATGTTGTGGGACGTCATATTTTGAGCTACGTTGAGGTCAGGGCTCATTTAGACCGGTTGACATATAGTGACCTTATCTGGATGCCATATCATTCGCATCGAGTAGTTCGGCCATTTGAGTTGATATCATTACTTCGGGATTTAATCCGGTATGGGGTGAACATTCAGAAATATATGTCAGATCGTGTATTACGGCAGTTTGGATACAAGCAGAGGATTTCAGATACTATTTTGCGATATGACAGTGGTATTTTTGAGGATATCAACTATAGGTGGCTACATTTTGCTTATCATTTGGTCACTGGTCTTCTCGCAGCTTCCCAGCCACATGCATGCTCAGTTGACTACATGGATTGGTTTATGCGTATCTCTTATTCATTCATTAGTCCTCGCCCTGAGGAGGACCGGCCGCATGTGGCATCCCGAGCTCGTACTCGTAGTCCAGCTGAGACAAACCCACAGCCCCCAGCAGATAAGGACCATGGTCCAATAAGTAATCTTGTTAAATTTTATGTTATTGTTTGCTTTGCTTAATGTCTATTAATTTCATTTTGCAGGGTTTATTTAGACGTATTGTAAACATCCTGCAAAAGATGATTGATTGTCGTGACATGAGTGAAGGCACTACAGCTTATCAGAGCACTCAAGATGCATTGGAGATAGCCCGACGAGGTGCTCGTGAGGGAGGTGTATATACACATCGTTCGAGAGCAGTGTGTGGCAGGAGGGCATGACCCATATTGTTATTTGTATTTGATTTTATATTACTAAATGTGCATGATACTATATTATCTATTATATTTCATGTTGTATTATGTGGAATAGCACTTGATCCTATTTGAACATCTTTTATTCATAATATGTGAATATTTAATGCTTTTTCTATTTAGAACTTTTTATAACAAGAAGTAAATAATATTTAAATTAACGCAAAAATTGTATGAACATGAATAACTTCAAACAATAGTTTTACAATAATCAATCATCTCCAAGATTGATGTGGAACTGATTTACTTGTAACATGTTTGTAAAACTTTGCAAGTGACCCACGTAAAACGATGACAACAATCTTGCCTCTGCATAACAATGCTTCGACCAAAACATGTCCACTGTAGGTAAAGGACAATCGTCCGGTAATATGACATGGGAAAAAATTGTTGCGTTATTGCAAATCGTTGTGTTATTCAAAATGATTGCATTATTCAAAATTAATTATTGTACGTACCTAGACAAAATGTGACCCATACACATGGCCTATACATATTATCTGATGCAAATGTACCGCATTTGGAGGTGTACTTCTTAAGGGAAAGATGGTTATGTTCTACTTTAGTGATAAGCAAACTAATATGACATTATATCTACTAGCAATGGCATAACCCATGTCTGGAATAGTCATCCATTTGTCCACACCAACCTGCATGTTCATAAATTGACATATTATGATCATTATACTATATCTACATTACTTAAATGATGAATTTAAGCAAAAGTACTTACACTTGACGATCATTCAACCAACAATGACTTCTTCAGTTCCTCAACTCGATCAAGTCCACCTAAAAGGGCAGCATATTCATCACGCCAAGCAAAAAGTTCTTTGTACAAATCCATTCAAACCAATGACCATGATTCTTCACCCATACCCAAAAGTGCAACAATACAACGATATCCACAATTTCCATCTGCATTGACATCAATGACTTCTTTGATAAATTGGTGAGTCACTGAATGAAATTGATCAATCATTGGAACAACTTTTGAACTGAGTGCCAACTTTGATTTCCCCTTAAATCCCTTAGACCCCTTAAGTGAAGAGCAACTATCATCGATTGAATGAATTTTATCAACATGCTCAAAATAAGATGGGTTACATTTTGTTGACCTCTCCTGCATTTTTTGTTGATGAGTTTGTTGAGCCTTTAGTTTTGACTTTCTCTCTCGGCTGACACATGGATGTCATGTCAAGATAAGCAATTTCACGCAGTTTATTCTTAATTATAAGTTTTTCTCCCATATCAAGCTCTTTGAATCTATTAGTAATGACATCAAATTCTTGTTGAATTGACAACTCAAAAGATGACTGACCTGAGGAAATGTTTGAGAAGCTTAGTCTAGTCCACATAACATGAACTTCGTTAAGTGGTATGACACCGAACTGATATCTAGCTAATGAACAAGCACATGGAAATCCATGGGTAGATCTGACGACACAACCACAATGTTAACTATCAAAACCCACTTCATTAACTCTCAACACTTCTTCAGCTATTTGCACCAGAGCAAACTTGCTAACCACACCCAGCAAATGTTTGTATAATGTCAGGTTGAAGGTATGACCAACGACATGGAGGCTCATCTCAAAAGAAACTTTAATTTCATTATGGAAGAATAAGGACGTTGTTGATTGCATCCCAACAAGTACACAAATCTCCCATGTTATTTTGCAATATACGTTTAAGATTCCAATGAGCCTGTTGAATCCTGTAAGACAAAAAAACACCAGTAATATCTTATATAATTCGCCTAGCAATGACTTCTTCTTACAAAAATATTAAGAAATACACTTATTTGAGGTAGTGTTACCCAAATGCATGACCCTATCTGTCCAAGCCCTAACAAATTTCTCCTTGTGAGGAATGAGCCATGTCTTCTTCACATAATCAACAAACCATGGCCAAGATGAACAAACAGATTCAAAGCCTTTCACAACTTTATCATATGCATCACATTTATGACAATCCACCACAGCTTCCCATGCATTCATTACAATGTCCCATGCCTCCCTAGAATCAACGAACTTTTACATTTGAAGTTATTTTCACGTTCTGTTGATAGTAATGTAAAAACAACTGAAAAAGTTAACGTGGTGGATGTCACACCAACTATTTCAAGCAAAGGAAGCCTATATTTATTGGTTTTGTATGTACTATCCATCAATACGACAATGCTAAATGCATTCAACAACTTAACTGTATCAGGATGTGTCTAAAAGATATCACTCACAACCTCTGAATACTCATGACACCCACTCCAGTGAATATAATTGTCACGTTCCAGTAACATTATTAATTGTTGCAATTGAGTTCTTGATACTCTTAGGGACCTCTTGAATGTATATCTAGCATTATACAATTGCTTGATTGTTGTCACATCGTCTTTGTTGTTCTATTTCAAAGTCAGCAATATATTTGACGGCTTCACAAGACTCTTTGTCATGTCAACAACCAAAGCATGTTCAACAGGTTTTAATCTGCCAGCATAAGGGTGTCCAACTAATGTCTCAGCAAGATCATGATTATGTAATTCACATATCACCTTCAACACCTAACCTTCTCCATTTGAAATGGGTTTACCTCGCAATCTAAATGGATAATCACACTTTCTTGTACTTGTTATGCTAACCTCCAAATCATTCCTGTATTTTCTATATTTGTCACTCCTTTCACACCCCAACAATACAAATATCTTCCTTCCTTGTTGACCAGTTGTCTTATCAGATCTTTAATATGCAACCACAAATCCAAGACGAAAAGCAACCTTTCGCACCCATTCAAGTAAATTATCTCTAGTAGGAAATACCTAAATATAACAAAATTTCAAAGTCACTATCCTAATTTATCCAATAAAAACATTCAATATAAGTAAATTCATTTACCTCATTCATTGAAAAATGTAAACCACATTCATGTTCCTTAACCATAACAATACTTTAATGTGCTTCTTTCATATCTGATATCTTATCTACTTTTTCAGAAACTTTACTCAAATATTCTTCTTCCATAGTAGACTGAAGAAATCATTTAAAATAATCACATAAAAAAATCAAAACAAACATAAAAAATCATTTAAAGTCACTTTCACATTACGATCCATAGAAACTGTAAGACAAACTAAACATTAAGTTTTTTACAAACCGTAAGTGTTTGAATTTTTTTAACTGCTTACGGGTTGTACAAATCGTAAACAAAAAAATGCTCTACGGTTTGTACAAGCCGTAAGCAATTAAAAAAATTCAAATGCTTACGGTTTCTAGAAACCGTATTGAGTTTTCTTATATGGTTTCTACGGACTGTAAAGCATCACAACTTACGGTTTGTACAATCCGTAGAGTTCTCTTATACACCTATGCATTTACGAGTTATACAAACCGTAAGCTCTTATGAATGTTAAATTACCTACGGTTTATATAATCCGTATGAGTCATATATTCTGAATTTAAACTTACGCCTTACAGAAACCGTAAATATATAACTCTTACGGTTTCTACAATATATGAAAAATAAAAAGTGAATAGCAGATACCTCGATGACGACGACGCTGGTTGTTTTTTACCCACCTACTCCGACCAAAGGCTGTCCAAAGCACCTTCAACCCGTCACTCCAACACTATCGGAATCTCCCACCACTACATCTTCCACTGCCGTACAGAAGTGCACTGCACCTCCACTCTCGAAAACCTTCTTTTATAACAGTAGGGATAATTTTGTAATTTACTGATATCTATTGTTGAAATTTTAAAAATTATGGACGTGCAGGAAGGCAATATTGAGGTGCAGGAAGAAGCAGTCCTAGAATTGGCCATCTGCACCTGATTCAATTCACAAAACATAAAGACTGCATTAAACACTAAATAACACTAATAAACTAGATCTTCATGCTCATTTCCTATCTTCATGCTCTTTGCTTTTGTGCGTGTTGCTTTTGATGAGTATCGCATCCCCTTTTGGTTTTCCAAACTCTTTATTTCTATGTGGGTGGCTCTCGGAATCCTAGTGCCATCCTTTTATGCTTCTGCCCCCAGTTATGTCACAAGTGAAAACTAAAAACCAACCTTGCCAAAATTGTGTGTAGTTGGGAGACGAAATGAGACCAGAGGGTGAGATTACGAGAAAGGTTACATAGTATAGTTTTCTATTTTTTTATTAATAAATCATATTTAGTGTAAATAAAAATTTTATTTTAAATTACAAATATTATTTTATTATACATTTTTTCAAAAATTGAAATTATATAAAAACGTAATTTTATTATAAAAATATATTTTTTCTATTTTTTTCATTTTAATTTTTCAAATATCTTTTAAATTTATCATTTTTTGAGTTTTTTTAAATCAATTCACTTTATTTTGTTTAATATTTTTAATTATTCAGACAAAATTGATTGTTGATACTTGTGACTCTTTATTAATATTATAAATTAACTATTAACATTGTTAAACACAAATAAACTTGACATTTTATTAAAGAAAAACTAGATTTACTTATTAGACCTATTTATAAAAATTTCTAAGATCATAATTTCATGATGTCATTAACAATAAAATTTTATATGCATAGAAATTTTATTTTAATGACTAAACTAAATAAAATCTTTTTATAATAGAACTTAATCCTTTTCAAGGTATATGATATCAAGATGACTTTAGTTGAGAATAACAAAAAGAAAAAAACTAACTAACTAACTATTAAATTAAAAGTTTAAATAAATTTGAAATTTTTTTTAAAAGTATTAACTTTTAATTGAATCTTGTTAAACTTTTTTTAAATACTCAAATTTTTAATATTTTTTAATTCAATTTTTATTATTTAATTTTTCTATTGATTTTCATTATTTTAACTAAAAATAATAATTTCATCTACTCCCAATTCATCTCTCACCTATGCCTATCTGGATATCATCATCCAATAATCACAAATCATCACTTACCAGTCGAGCACACGATTACTGAACTTCGGATAATTGCTGATTAAGAACAAGTTTAAGTGCAAAAGCATTATAGCCATGTGCTGTTCAGAGTAAACTTTAATGAAAAGAACACTCGGTAAAATTTTGATTATATTATATTTTTATCAGTAGTCTAAAAAACAATATGCTCCATTTAACAAAGACAATAGATAACAAAATCCCTCAAATGCCCAAAATATAAACGGAAATTCCAATCAAAAATGTTCATAATTAAACTCATGCCTTTACTGACTACGAATAACTTCATATGTAACACGTCCGAGCCATCTCGGATACACCGAAACAACACAGTATATTCTAATACTAGTTAGTAAGGCATTCCAATTTAATAGAACAAAAAATCAAAACAATGGTTTATAAAGGAAAAATATGACATGTTTGTCAATTCGAGCAAGCAAACAAAAGCAAGACCAAAATTAAACCCTCGGGTCTCTAACTTTCCCTACAATTTTCACCTTTAGCTTGAATCTGGAGAAGCATCTCCGTAAGATACAAGGCCTTTCTTTCCATCTGAGCTTTGGGACCTTGACCTGCTGTTCTTTCGTGGAGATTGTGACTCCATTGAAGCCCTGGATCGTGATGGACTCCTGCTTCGGGACAAAGACCTGCTACTCCGGGACAAAGACCTGCTCCTCTCAACACGAGGTCGATATGTGCCCACAGGTGAACGACTGCGAGCAGGGCTACGGCGTCGACTGTATCGTCGACCTCTATAACGTGGGCTGCGTGATACAGATGGTGTCCTGCTCCGCCTACTCCGGAACCTACATACACATTTTCAATAAATGACACAGAAAAACACTTGGCATAGGAAAATAAAGTCCTACAAATAAATCAAATGAGATGAGAAATAGTTCATTCCGAAAAAGAAAATGGAGAAATGTAGATGCTTTAGGAGGATGGAATATATGAATAAAAGAAAAACCTTGGTGGGGTTCTTCTGCGTGGTGGTGGGCTTCTGTTACGCCTAGGGGAGTACCTTCTGTAACCTGAATATCTGAGAGCAGAAGTGTCAAATTTATTAACTCTCAGCATACCACTTTTAGTAAGAAGACTAATTAGAGATTATAAACAACTTTATCAATTTACCTGTCACGGTCACTTCTTCCATTATAGCGGTATGATCTCACAGGAGATCGAGAGGGAGTCCTATACCTTCTAGCATAAGAGTATCGTTCACTGAAACCTCTTCCCCTTCTGATATGTTTCGGGGAAACATCAGGTGACAGACTTCTAGACAAGCTCCTACCGCGAGGACTCCTCGAATAACTTCGGTGATTGACTCTGCTTGGCCCTCTAACTGGACTCCGGCTATGGCTTCTCAAAGGGACTCTGCCAGAGCTTCTGCTCAAGCTTCGGGCAGATGATCGAACTGGACTCCTGCTTAAACTCTTTCTTGATGATCTTACTGGGCTTCTACTGATCAATCTTCGTGATGGTGCTCTGGGTGAAGTCCTTCGGCGGCCCCATGAAGGCGATCTAACAGGGCTAGCACTCACACTTCTGCGACCATGAGATCGCAAGGGGCTTCTACTTACACTTCTACGATTGTCAGTTTTCACAGGGCTTCTACTGATTGATCTTCGTGAAGGTGCTCTGGGTGAACTCCTACGACGAGAAAGGGATCTTACAGGGCTTGCACTGGTAGTTCTATGACTACGGAATCTCAAGGTGCCTCTTTTGACAATTCTATGGTTGCGAGTTGTCACAGGGCTTCTGCTGACTGATCTTCTAGATTTTGCTCTAGGTGATATCCGATGGCTTGGAGAAAGGGATCTTACAGGGCTTACACTATCACTTCTACGACCATGAGATCTTACAGGACTTCTGCTGACACTTCTATGACAGCGATTTCGCGCTGGGCTTCTGCTGATTGATCTTCGTGATGGTGCTCTGGGTGAACTCCTCCTTTGGCTACGAGAAGGGGATCTTCCTGGGCTTGCACTGACACTTCTTCGACCATGAGATATCGTAGGGCTTCTGCTGATCGACCTTCGTGATGATGTTCTTGGGGAAGTCTTTTGGTAGCTCCGAGAAAGGGGTCTTACAGGGCTTGTGCTGACACTTCGTTGTCCATAAGGTCTTACAGAGCTTCTGCTGATACTTCTACCCTTCCTGCCTCTCATTGGGCTTCTGCTGATGCTTCTTCTGTTTGGACTCCTCCTTGAGCTTCTAACAGGACTCTGGCTCAAACTCCTCTGTAATGGAGAATGAGGACTTCTACTGCCACTTGGACTTCTGTTCAACCTCCTTTTTGGACTAATGCTTGGGCTTTTGCTCTTGCGCCTGGGACTAATACTCATGCTTTGACTCCTGTTCATCAACTTCTAATAAATATCAGATCTTGAAGAAAGCATAAGAAATAACTGAGGTGTGTGACAAGAATGGAAAGTAGACCTAGATTTGTCTGGTTGATCATCCATCACATCAGGCTGCCTCACTTCACTTCTTTCAGATCTATGGTCGGATCCAGTACCATTGCTACGCCGCTCTCCATTTTCCTTTGGGAATTCTTCCTGTTCTAGAATATCCAGTTTCTCCCTCTTTTTAGGGTGCATTGCAGGTAATTCTTTCTCGACAACTGAGGAAGACTGACCTTCGGCTGCAACAAAATAAAAAGAATTAAGACATGATATTACACACTAGTAAAAAATGAAAACTAAGGTTAAAATATTAGAATCCCTCCATGTAGGCACTGGACCCCAGATTGTCTTTATCTTCAGGTAATAACTATATACAATGCAACCAAAAGGTAGGCCAGTAGAACCACAACAACAATTCACTATTATACAAAATTCTAAGGAGTTTGCTGCATCAGAGACAAGGTAAAAGGAAATAATTTAATGGATAAACAACATTTTATATAACAAACTAACAAATGAATAACTAAAGAATTACCATGTCTTTGAGAATGGCCTTCGTGATTCTGATCATTCACTTCAGCATCAGAATTTTCAGTATCAGAGAAGTTGTTGCTCTTACTTTCACTATCTGAATCAGTATGACTGGGCAATTCCCTATAACCAAGCACAATCTCAGTGGCAGCAAAAGTTTTGAAATCGTGTAGGAGTAGCACTTGTTATATTAAAAAAGCATTTACAACTCCTTCAGTGCATATATATGTTTGTCAAGAGCAACGAATGAAGCTTCATGTAGTAAGACAATGGCTATGATATTCAAAAACTAAAAAACACACAGTACACTTATAGAATAGAATAAATAAACCAAACCTCATGAAACCACAAGATCTGCAGGGCTTCTATAAGTTCTTCACAAGTAATTATCTATAAGTGGAACGTGGAATCTATTAAATCATAACCAAATATTTAATCAGAATCAATACCTTCTTGATCTACGCTTTGATCTTTTATCTTGTTTCCTTCGTCTCTTCTCCCTGTGTTTATCTCTTCTTTTTCCACGCCTATGTTTATCTTTCCTAGACCTCTTTCTCTTTCTTCGCCTGTCATCACTGGAGGAACTTGTGTAAGATGATGAAGATATATCAGAGTCAGAATCACTGTCACTTTCTGAAGATTTTGTGTCTGAATCTGAGGAACTATCGGATTCTGATGAGTAGTACTTTCTCCTTTTCCTTGAAGATTTTCGGTGCTTTCCCTTATGCAGTTCATGACTATTGGTTTCAGAAGATCCATCTCTTCCCTTTTTTGATTTATTTATCTTCTTTTCATCTACAAAAGTATAGACTCAAATGTAAAGACCAAATATAATGGAAAATGACTTAACATTATACTCAGCATTATACTTAGCACATTCACATCAAATGAACAATACATTATACTTAGCATTACAACAGTGGAACACGAAATTTAATTATAACATTTCATATTAAGGGTAGAACATAAATTTCTCCATAACGGGCAGGGAATTCTTACCCTCATTATGTTCACCACAATTAATTATTTTAACAGTTACGCTTGGAAGTCCTTCTTTGTCACCCACATCTTCAATTTTCTTCAATATATGATGCCCTAGTACAAGCTTGCCAAAGACTACATGTTTCCTGCAAATTTAACTCAGAAGTAAACAAAATAAGCAAGTTGATCATCTAGCTCCACGCAGAAGTAATGACTAAACATAAGGCAATTAACCTTCTCCTACACAATAATATGAATGAGATAGAGAGACCCATTCAGAAAAACAATACTAAAAATATGAACTTTAATTGAGAAAATCCCACAAATAAAAGGTCCCATGCTCCAATGTCTCAAGTGCATTCAAAATTAAGCCAAATCCCATTACAATGTGTTCGGAGAAACGCTAAAGCAAAAATAAAATCATGACAACACAACAAAGCCTTGTCCCACTAGGTGAATTTTGACAATACATCACAGTTATTAATTATTTAATAGCTACCACATTAACTGACTTTAACTTCCACAGAGGCACGTGTTCATTAGGTTTAATTTTTAGTTCAGAAAAATAAACTGAAAACAACTTATATAGGATTCAAGAGCTGTTTTAATAAGTTCATTTAATCTAAAGAGTACTAAAATACTTCACAATGGCCTACTGCAGTAGATAAGTTCAAATAAGCTCTAAATAAAATCATCAAAATACCTAAATTGGACCTAAGAGCTAAATGCCATTAGAAAAGAGCCACATAAGCAAACCTATCAAGATGGGGATCAGCTTTAAAAGTGATGATAAAATGAGAACCAAGAGTGTCACGATCAGCAACTGGCATTGAAAGAAGGCCTGGAGCATCATGCTTTAGCCTAGGTGATTCATCTGAAATAGATCACAAGTAGAATCTGTAAGAAGAACTACATAAACTCAGATGTAAGCAATTCCAAATCCATGCTTTAGATTATGAGCTCAGGACCACAACTTAGCATTCTCACCTGGAAACTTGGAACCATATATGCTTTCACCACCAGTCCCTGCAAAACACAGAAAAAATGTGATGATGAGTATAGCATAATGTAGCACAGCGCTGCATTTGGGATGTCATACAAACAATAAGAGATGACTGTCAATGAGGTTTAATAGATTTAAATACAAGCCTACTATTCAGCCACATAATACAAGAGATGGCTACATGTGATTATTCCAGACTCCTTTTGCTTTGTATTGGTTCAAGACCATTTGATAAAACAGGAAAAATAACAACCACAGCATAGCACATTGTAACAGATACAACTAATTAAAGGAAGAGAACAAATGAAGAAGCTGCGCAACAGATCAAAGCATGCAATAGCATGGCTATAATTTCAAAATTACCACATTCATAGTAAAATCAAAATATTAACTGAAATAAGATAATTACATCCCTTTCATACTTGCCACTGAATGACAAGCCAATCTACATACATTCATAGGAGCTTTGTTAATTTCCTAATTGACTTAGAAAAGGAATTTACCATGGTCACAGCAAACATGAAAATGGAACATGGCTTGCAACTCGGACAACTGAATGATCAAATGATAAAACATAAAGAAAAGTGACCATGTATACTATATTAAATGCAATCTTAAGAACTGGAGAAATAATTCATAATAGGAGGCAATGTAACAACATAATACGTACCATTTCGATTGACAAAATCACCACCCTGCAAAAAGAAAACCAACCATTAACACACGGTCACAAGATAACTATACATACAAATTGCGTTGGTCATCACAAGGCTTATTAGAATTATGAGGGTGAATAACATATAACTTAGTAAGTACAACCTTAAAACTATATCACAAGAAAGGAAGTCGTGACCATCAGCCCTGTATCCTACAGAATAAACAACGGTAATTGGCTAAAAGATGGACCACTACTAAGCCATTTTTAACCACAAAAATGCAAAGACAAGGAAACTACCAAGGTACAAGCTAAATGCAAGAAAGACTTAAAACAACATACCCGGGCAAAGGAGCCTTTCACAATTCGATGGAAGAAAGAACCCTTGTAGCGCAGTGATTTTCCAGTATTTGGACTAACTCCCCTTTCTCCTGAACATATAATGCCATATTTCAGAAAAAAAAAATGGAGAGAGTAATCAATTAATCATTGATTAGGAATTCCAATTTCCATGCACAATTCATGGTAGCAAAATGCAATTGCATATATCCAAGACTTTCTCGGATGCCAAAAGATAAATGATAATGATCTTGTGTGGAATTTTACAATGTAAGGGTCCCGTAAACAAATTGTCTTAATTTATTACCTGTACATAGTGCACGGAAATTTTCAGCAGTCTTCGGTGCAACGTCATAGAAAAGCTGAGATGGAAGAACAACCAAGAATTAGATCAGATACACAAACAATACTGCACACATAATGACAAAAAAAAAAGTACCTCAAAAACCATCCTTTCAACAGGATCCCCATCTATGGACACATCCATAAATACCAGAGAATTCTTCTTCTTCGCCATCACCCCGCCACTTAAACTTAATCCGTCTTAACAACTGATCTGAAGTAACAAAACATTACACAAACATCAATTAGTCACTGATATTAACCAATAATCCATCACTATTCAAACAAACACCAATCCTAGTAACACATCAAACTACCCTGCTGCACTTCCAAGCTTTCACATTATAGTTTCCCGAATTCTACTACCTATTTCACTTTTAACAGTTACAAACTACAGTCGTGGACACGGTTATGTCGCGAAATATAAGGATTGTGGAAAATTGCTAACAAAAGAAGCAAATGTGGACTACAAAGATCTTGACATAGGGGCCAAAATCGCAGTCGCAACAGTATTCTAAAACCCATAAGACCACTAAAATAGCTCAACTAAACAAAAATGAGAAAAAGTAAGCAACATAGAGATCACATGAAACTCTCAGCAGAGAAGAATTTAACAGTTCGTAATGAAAACGATAACTGTTCACTGCAAGACCAAGCTAGAAGCCAGAAAGAGTTGAAGAAACGCAGATCGAAGCACTAACGGTAAAATGAATGAGATTGGAATAAACGGCGCGAAATCGCAGTAGTTGCGAAGAATTTGAGGCGGAAACCTAAAACCCTAGCTAGAATCCCCAAGGTACGGAATTAATCTGGCAGAGAGAATAGTGTTGTTGGAAGTAATCTGAGAGAGGAGTTGAAGAAACGAAAACAGAAGTGCACCGTGGAACTCACCTCATCTGATACACAAATATGGAAAATGAGAATCTAGGTTTGGGTAAAGAAGGTTTTGGTAGAAGAAGCTAACAACAACACACTTCAATGGTCTTGTTTTTCTTAGTATCCTGGTTTGGTGTTATTATTATTATTATTATTATTAAATATGGTTTTTTATTCTTTTTATTGGATTAGTATAATTTTTTTATTTTAGAAAAAAACCATTTGAACTGATTTGATTTGAGTGTGGGATTTTGCCTTTTATATTAAATTAAAAATATATATTTAAGCAAAAATATGTTCAGATCAAATTGGATCCAGTAGGTTTTTCTGTCTAGGACATATCTTTATTTTAAATTATATTTAAAATAACAAGAAATATGGCCTAAGACATCTGCCAGTAATATGTAAGAGATAGTGTAATGATATTTTTAATGCATGCTCACAAATAATGAATGTAAGTATTCTTATTAATTACTTATTAATGAGATGAGAATGAATATTATAGTATATAGTTTCTGGATATTGTTACCCACTAATTAAAAAATTTTATTTGAGTGTGCTTAAAGATAATTAATTGATAAAAATAAAGTTATTAATGAAAAAAAAATATTATTATTAAAGAATTATCTAGAATTTAATTTTTTATATTTATATTTTTTTATTTAGACATATAAAATTATAGTTTTTTTAAAACATATTTTTTTAAAATTTATATTTTAGTACAACTCATTTAAATTCGTTTTCTAAAAACAGTAAATTTATTTAGATTAATATTTTAGTGTGTAATTTTATTTGAATTAAGTTTTAAAATTAACTCTTCCATGAGTGTTAATATTTTAAAGACTTGTTTTTATTTAAAATTAATAAAATAAAAAAATATACCCACACCTGTCGTCATATCTAGTAATTCATCTGCATATTTTTGTACCATTTTTTCCCTTGAACTTTTATAAATATAAAAAGAAAATCTAAATTTTTAGGATACAGAAATTCTCAATTGCATGATTTGTAAATTTATTTTTAATTAGATAATTTAGAATTATTAAATTACATAATTTAGAATAAATTATCGATTATATATTTTCGGATTATATAATTTAAAAATATAAATATATTTTAATATTTAATTATATTTTCATATTTCATAATTTAAATTTTTTTATATCTGAAAATATGTTATAGATAATCCATAATATGTTTCTAAATTTTAGATTCTAAACATTTAAAATATAAATAATTTATACTTTTCTAACAATTTATAAAATTGTATAATGAAATCATGGAATAGAGGTAGAAATATTCAGATATTGAAAGTGTCACTTACATTTACATGTGAATAAATTTTGACAAATTAGACTTTCAATTTAGAGTTAATTATTCAAAAATCATAATAAAATTTGACAACGTTCGAGGGTGATATATAGCTCTAACTAGTTACATTGGATATATCAGTATAAAGTTGATATTCCATGAATATCAAGGGTTAGCTTCTTCAAGAATTTTGAATATCAAGGGTTAGCTTCTTCAAGAATTTTATATCAAGCATGATGAAAAGTTGGAAAGTTTTTTTCATTATTTGTAATAGATGATATTTAGAATTTTTTTTTCTCCCAAATACATGAATCTATGATTATAACAAGTAGAGAAAGAAAAAATGCATGAATTTATAATTATAAGACACAGAGGGAACATAAATGAAAACATTTGATGCATGGTATAATAGTAATTTTTTCAAATAAAAATCAAAACAACAAAATGCAAAGATTAAATATAAAAAAATAAGTTGACAGCATGTCTTTTAGTGTGCATCAAATCATTGAAGACTATCTCTTTGCTACGAGTCCCGTTATGTTTTCCTTCAAATCCCAATTTCACATCTTTATCCTTTCTCTACATCTCTCCTTCAAACCCTAATTTTACATCTACCATTGCTTTTCTATGCTCTGCATCTCTTTCTTCAAACTATAAGTTTACATTTGCACCTTGTTCTTCTCTAACTTGCATCTCTTTCTTCAAACCGTAATCTCACGTCTTTGACGTTTGCTTTGCACCTCGCATGACGTCCATGGCTTAAAGTCTGTCTACTTTGAGTAAAGTTCTTAACTTTTAAGTTTTAGGAAGATGATACATATATATGGCTATTGACGCTCATTTCTCTATAATTCTACACCTCACTAGCTCATTCTCTTCCTTCAAACCTAGATCTCACATCTCTACCCTCTACTCTACACCTTGCTTCAAGAAGTTCCATGAACACGTAAGATTTAAGTTGAGATATAAGATAAGATTTGAGGTTGCAAAATTTAATGGCGCATTTTGTGTCTTTGTTATAAAACGTCTCTCACTAACCATGCATTTTTTTTTCACTGTTTCAAGGCAACATTTGAACAGTGAATATGTTCATGGCTTAAAGTTATAGGTAAATTGTTAACTTTTTTCTTAGCTTAAAGTTATAGGTAAAGTTGTTAACCTTTTTTTGCTTTTAAAATGTCAAGTTCTTATATGAGGTAAGATTTTAGATTTCAAACTTTAATCATATATTTTGTGCAAAATATTTAAGTTAATCATATTAACAAAGATTACTGTCATTTTATAGTGTTAAAGATATTTTTTTGAACAATTACAAATGTGTGTTCCTATAACACTCACTAACAGCCACAACATCTGAATAGTTAACATGTATGTGGCTTAAAGTTCATCTACTCTGAGTAAAGTTACTAACTTTTTCTTTTAAATGTCTCTTTATATGAAGATAATACATTTTCTATATGACTTTTGATGCTCATTCTCAGAAGACGAAAGATTTGAGGGAAGATTGAAGTAACATTTGAGGTTCCAAATTTAAATGATTTATATTTTGTGCAAAATATATAACTTAAACATACAATATTGTCCTTTTACAATGTTAAAAGTGTATTCTTGAATTATTACAGATATTCTTTGTGTGGAACAGTCACCAAAGCGGCAACATTATGTTTAAAAATTTGATGGCATGTATTTTGTGCAAAATAATTAACTTAATCATATTAATAGATATTATTGACCTGTTCCACTCTTAAAGGTGTCTTCTTAGATTATTAAAGATGTTGTTTGCCTGGAACAGGAATCAAAAGAAGCAAGATTCGTACTTCTAGAAACATATTGGATAAGATCTACACTACACATTCATTCCTCTTCCAAGATTTCAAAATTCAAAAAACTTATTTTTCATAGTTTGGGATATTGATTCATATTTGCACCACACATTCATTCAGATTTCAACATTTCAAATCTCAAAATTTAAGAAACATTTTTAACGCATTATGATGTTGTTTAAAGTTTAAAAGAGGACTTAAGATGAATTTATATGAAATAGTCATCATTGTTTTGTTGTTCATTTTAACAAAAGTAATCACCTTTTTACGTTAACAGATGGTAGAAAGATCATGAAATGTTGAAGGAGGAGAAGTTTGTTATATATCAACCTTTGAAATGGTACCTTTGACCTATGACATGCTTCACAAATCCACATTTTCGGACCATCAAAGAATTTAACTCATCAAATACATCTCTCTAATCCACATTATTGGTGAGATCTTTGATTTTTATGGAACATTAGACCAACTTACATTTTTAGAGATGTTATCCATAGGTATTCAAATTTCATATACAACACACCAATATATATAAACCTCCTTCAAGAAGTAAATCATGATGATTTGTTTTTAAAATACTTTCTTTATTTACATTTTTTTTTATTATTGTTGATCTTTTGACTAAATGTTACCAAAGAATTTTTAGGATCATGTAACACGATATGAGAACCATTGTAAATACTTTTATTTTAACTTACTTTTTAATATTTGTTCATTTATTTTGTACACATATTTTATTTTGGAAAAGTATGATAAACATATGGTTTATTCATTAGGGTTAAGAGTTTATGATGAGAAAGTTATATATTGTGACACATGAGAGATAATAGTCATTATTTGAAGATTCATCACCATAATCATGTTTTTTTTCTATTTTGATTAATAATTGGATAAATTGACCAAATGTCAACAAATCTCAATGATTAGCAAATCTTCGTAAACTTAAATCTTCATTCTATTTGTAACAAATGTTAACAATCTCAATCATCACATGATTAAGATGGATGTGGTTTTTCTCAATATTGATTCAATTCATTATCAAATATCTTATAGATTATTTAATATATAATTCTCATATTATTTTCAAAATGGTCAAAACTCTATGATGGATAGAGTTTTATAAATAAGACTCTATCTTTCAGTCATTGAGCCTACTTTCCCTGTAAAACCCCAACCATTATATATATATATTTGTTATTTAATTAGAGATTAGGAGTAATTTTCTTTAAATAAGATTTATATGGAGAAAATCATAATCATGATATAATCTCATATATATAAATGAATGTATGTCAACATTTTACATTCTTGTAAATTATTCAAAAACATATAAGTTTACATAATAAGAGTTTTAGATCAGAATACAGAACTATCTAGTTTATATATTCTAAGACATTAGAGCTAAGTTCTCTATGAGTCAATACTATGAGAGACCTCCTAAAATTTTTCCTGAATACTCTTTATTGAGCAAGTTCTAGCTTTATTCGAACAACATATACATATGAAAGAAAAACATCAAAAGAAGTAAGGCCTTTTATAAGCCTTAAACATCAATCTTAATAAACTTAACAAACAATACAAACAATTGGGGCCTATGACTTGACCTACAACCACAAGAATTAATCTCACTTTATCAAACATATATATTCATATACAACTTTTATTGATCCAACCTGAACATCAAAAGTTATTTGGAAAGTAATTAGGTAGTTAAGTATATCTCATCAAAACATTAGTACAATCATAATTATTTTCTCGACAATTATGATTATCTACAAATAAAAGATATATATATATATATATATATATATATATATATATATATATATATATATATTCATTACCTAACATTGGCGATGTTGAGCAAGTATCAGATAGTACCAAGTTTGGCCTATGAAATATCTTAGTTTAGGGTGTTATTCTGAATTATATATCCATATATTCACCTACTTGAAATACTTCCTTATACCCCTCCTAGTCCCTGACTTTCATCCCGTAGTGTACCAAACTGTGACTTTCCAAAAATGAACACTCATATATTAACCTGGTTTCAACTCTTTGAAACCTATGACTCTTTCACAACAAACATATTCAAGACACTTTCAATAATTACATAACATAATGACTATCATGTTATGTCATATATATCTAAATTCATAAATTGTACACTACATTCAAGCAAATATAGCCAGTAAATAATAATATAACATACAAATAATTTTTTTTTTGTCCAAATTCATAAAAGATACATACATTTACTTTATATGTATGTATATATATATATATATGTATATATATACATATATAATATGATATTTAATTTTTTATAAAATAGAATTAAAGCGAGAACTTCAAATCAATATAATTTTGATAAAACTGGAGATAACTTAAATAAAATGAACATTACCAGTACGTGATTAAAGATAAAATAAATAAGATTAGTGTGAAACTGGAGATAAAAGAAACAAAATAAATAGGATTAGTGCAAAACTGAAGATAAATATGATTAGTATGATTAGTAGGATTAGTGCATAACTAAAGATAAAATAAAAAAAAGACAAGTGCATAACTAGAGATAAAATAAATAGGACCAATACATAACTCGAAATAAAATAAATAGGACAAATACGTAACACAGTACCAGTAGAGTTACAAGTATTTCTAGAAGGTTAAATAGTTCTCTTCCTTCTCTTTTTCTCCCCATAACTTCTTTTCCACTCTATCTTACCCCACCTCTTTATATAGACATATTATTTATTTATTTTTTATTATTATTAATTAAAATAATGATTACATTCATTTAAGGAATAAATATTTTATGTTCTATCTTATCTTTTTCTTTTTATTTAATAAGTTATGATTAGATTAAATGTGATGTTATCTTCTTATCTTCTTCTTTTTTTTTTTTTTTTTTTTCTTTGTTATCCATTAGAAAGTTATCTTAATTAATTATTTTTAATAATTAAATATATATAGTTATATTAATAATTAGCTAATTAATTTTTTATTGAATTTTTTATTTCTATTAATATTATTCTTCTCTTTTTAAATAATTATATATAATTTTTTTAATATTTATAGATATATTTTATTCATAATATTAATTTATATATATATATATATATATATATATGTTCTTGTTTATATTTTAATTTTATTTAATTATGGTGTTAAGAAAAAACTACTTGATTTGTTTTCTAAAATAAGAATTATATAACAAAAATTAAAAGATAATATTTTCTAACTATTACTTTTAAAATAATAATAAAATAATTAATATAGTTATTTAAAATATTACATTCCTCTTGACTATACAATCCTATCATGTAAAGAGATAACAAATTTAAAAACTAGAAGCGAGCAACAAAAATGACAATGACCAAAGGTTAATTGGTTTTGTACTATGGGGTCGATTGAGACTTTTATCCTATCCACAATTGCAAAAAGCACGCCGACGATATTATCTCAGCTAGATTGGGGATTCAACGACCTCGTAAGCCAACTGACTATCTGATCATGTGATGGAACCAATTCACAAGATGACTGAGACCCCTGCATTTCGGTCAGGATTAACGGGTCTGACTAGGACACATTGCACTGAAAAAGGACATGTGGCATTGATAGATGAATGAGTGGCACTGACAGGTAGACATGTGGCAAGTACATTGGACATGTAAAATAAAACCACATAAAGGGCCCTCAAGGTGTTGAGCCTCCAGTTCAACTACGAAAAAGCCCATCAAGGAGTACTATAAATAAGAGTGTCATATAAAGACCTAAAATATTGTACTCTGATCTATTCACCTTCTACTACTTCCTGACGGACCCCTTTCCGGATTGAGAATAATTTGAGGAGTAGCAAAGGATGATTACAAAAACACAAAAACACGGTAACAGTAAGAATCGACCGAAAACCTGACTATTGTTAGAATTAACCAGTCTTACAAGAACATATTCCTTTTAGCTTTCATATTTGTATGATCAGAATTTTCATCATGTTTAAACCATTAAAAACATTACCTATTCTAAAATGGAATATGACAATGTAAACACTAGTTTGCTTATCTTCATATTTGATTTCAAAAGATGTTTTCTAGATAGTGAAAAAAATATTCTAGATATTTCTTACATACTAATGTTAAAAATTATTTTAAAATATGTATTATAGAATGCCCAAGTCACTTTTTTTTTTGTGAAATACATGTTCGAGAAAAATAAAACTTTAAATAAAAGTTATCAATATTATTTTGGTCATACATAAAAGTAAAAGAGGATAGTATGGAGTAAAGGAAGCAAAAACGTTTAATTCAGCTACTAGAAGCTTGAATTCTTACTTAATTTAGTTTCTAGTTTACTAACATATTTTTTGTATCTCTCAATAATCAGGATTGTGTCTTCCATTCAATTGATCAAGAATATATATGTTTATCTTAGATTTTAAATCTGAAATAAAAATAGAAGTACCACACTGAAGTATCTATTGCATTCAGGAAACAACCATAGTTACATCTCATCACAAGCATTTGCTTTCTGCACCTCCCAAATTTCTAATTAAATCTCATAAGATTTGAAATACCAATTTTGTCTCTTGGAGTTTTATTTGGAACGTTCTCCCCTCAAAGACCTCGTATTTTCCTACAAGCTAAAGGTTGGAAGAGTATAATTCCAATAAGGGGCTGTGGAGCTCGTGGTGGTGCTGTTTTGAAGTTGCTTTGGCTGGGGTAGGTGGTCAGGTATAAAAGGATAGTTTTTGCTGTTTTGTTGGTTATAACGGTGCAGATATGATTAGTAGGAATTCCAAAGATATGCTTCTAGAACATTTTTAGCCAAAAAGCATTGTGTAATTCGTGTTTCTGGAAGTGGTGGATGCACGTTCTGGAAAACACATTCCAAAATAGGGTTAGAGGTGTAGATTGTATTCCAGAAATTGTGTTTCGAGAAACATATTTTGTAGATTTTAGAAAACTCTCTCCGGAAGTATTGTACAAGGCTTATAGAATGCCAAATCTACAATACTTTTAGAATATTTGTTTTGGAATGTTAATGTTGAGAGTATGCTCTGGAAAGAGTACTCTAGAATAAAAATATTTGTTTTCCAGAGAGATCAATCTAGAATAATATTCGAGAAACATATCCTAAAAAGCTATTTCGGAATGTTTTCACATTTTCACACCTTTTTAGAATTTTCAATTCGGGACAACCATTCTAAAAAGTAAAAGAAAAAGTGATACCCTAAGCTGCGAAGACCAGATTATGAGAAAAATTTGCTCTCCAACAGTGGCATCGACAAAAGCGGGATAAGGGAAGGGTGCGTTCGCAAGACAGATTTGCGAAGAAGTGATTTTAAATAATTAATTTAATTATTAATATTTATATTTATATAATAATAAAATAAATATAATTAATTATATAATATAATAATAATATTTATTAATAATAATAGATTTAATAAGATTATAAAATTAATAATAAAAGTATTAATAATAAAATTAAAAGTTATAATAATAATAATTTAATTATGTAATATATCATAATAATATTAATAATGATTAAAATAATAATAAATTTAATAAAACTATAAAATAATAATAATAATAATAATTAAATATAATAATAAAATCATAAAGAATAATTATATTAATAAAAATAATTAAATAATAATAATAATAAAATTGAAATTGAAATTATAGTAATAATGATAATAATATTGTTAACAATAATAATTTAATTTTTATTTTAAAATAATTAATAATCTTATAACTTCATTAAATTAATAATAATTTATTAATTACACTAAATAAATTAATTATATTTAATTTTAAGTTAACTTAAATTATAAATTTTATCTATAAAAAGTTATTTTATCAATCACACACATCACATTATTTATAAATATTTATAAATTTTTTATTCAAATTACATTATTTTCTCAAATAATCAAACTATTCACACATTTTGATCTAAATCTGAAAACAACTCAAATCCAAACGTAATGTAACAAAAGGAGGAAAGAGAAGTAGAAAATTGAGACATTTTTCATACTAAGGGTGCGTTTGCTTCTGCAGATGAAAAGTCAACTAGCAAATAAAAAAGTTAGAAAAACAAGGGAAAATTAGAAAACGAAGTAATAAAACACGCAAAAACGAAAAAACAAAAATCTTCAAACTTTCTCCTTTCTCAAGCGAAGATTTGAGGAGAAAGTTACCTTTTAATATTAAATAAAAAATTTAAATTCATTATAAATAAAACTTAAGAAATATTTATAATCCAGTTTAAAATAATAAGTAATTAAAAATACTAATAATAATTAAATTTATAACCAATTAAATATTAAAATAATTAATAAAAAATAAATTACATATATTTAATATTAATTATTAAAATAGATTTAATAAAATTATATAATAATATTAATAATAAATTTAATAAAATATGTATAATCTTTAACATTGATTATATATAGGATTAATTTATAATATATTTAATATACAATTGATATAATAAGTTAAATTTTATTTTAAAAATAATTATAAATTTAATATTTTAGAGTTATATTTTAAATATGTTATCAATTATATTAAATAAAAATATATTGTATTCTAATTACAAAAAAGAATTTTATAATTTTATATATTAAAATAATTATTATACGTTCACGAACTTTTATATACTTTCTACTAAAATCTTACCATTTTTTCCTTAATCTAAACAACTAAATTTTTCGAACATTTTCATCTCAAATCTACTCCTTCAAATCTACTTCTCAATCCAAACAAACCCTAAAGGCAGTGTAGATTGAAAAACGGTGTTGCCGGAAGTAATAACCCTCGTTACATTACTAGAGTAGTTGGTCCATCAAAAATAGGTTGTTGTTTCCTGGGCTATACTATAACATACATTATACACATTTTTAAAATATCATAAATATTCTCAATATATTTATTTTGAAATCAGCATGTAATCCCTTCCTTTCTCTCATCTTCAAGCGCGCCCGAATCCCCCTTTGTCTAAACCAATGGAGTTTCTAAATTACCAAACCTTAACATAAGCAAAAACGACTTTCATAGCCGTCATGTCAGGACACAACGCGATAACCATGTCTTTGTATGGAAGTCTCTAGACTGTTTTAATAAAATAGTTGAAAGACCAAGTCACTGCATACTATTTTAAAATGAAAATACAAAAAATACTTTTGGTAATCTAAAATTTGTATAGTACAGGTAAAAATATTGTACAGAGCAGGAAGCAACTGCTTTACCACAATGGGGCATGACCTAGTTTTTGTGCAAAATCATTAGAGCCTGTTTTCGGCTAGAATAATTTTTTCACATAGAAAAATGCTATATTTGGCTTAAAAATATTTGTGTACTTCTTGATAATTTTAATTTTGATCCCTGTAAACATTTAATGACACGTTTAGTTTTAGGTGTTTGAAATTAAACAATCTACCATAACCATTACAAAAAAAAAATAATCACTAAATTAAATTTTAGTTGCTAAATAACTACAAAATATGAATTTAGTGACTAATTAAGTCAAGATAATTGGTATCTAACATTAGCTACCAAAATTTTAGTGACCTATATCATTAGATTCTAAATTGGTATCTAATTAAGTTAGAGACTAATTTAGAATCTAATGGTGTAGGTCACTAAAACCTTGGTACGTAATGTTAGATACCAATTATCTTGACTTAATTGGTCACTAAATTCAATCATTACTTCGATTTTGTAGTTATTTAGCAACCAAAATCTAATTTGGTGAGTATTTTGGTCACAATTAGCAACTATTTCATTTGGTAACTAAAAATTTGTCTCTAAATAACTTTTTTCTTGTAGTGAACATATCATTTACTCACTAAAAAAAATGTTAACGCATTTTTCAAGTTAAAATTACAATCCAAAATAATTATTAATACTTTACATTAATAAGTTCCTCACATCGTTATCATTTACACATTCGTCAATATTTTTGTTAGAATTTGAAAAAGCGTTAACAATATATCATAATTACTAAATCCTAGAAGATTAAAACACTAAATGTACCATTAAAATTTTATAAAAACCAAACTTACATATTCCCAAAAATATAAGAAAAATAAGTAAATTTATGTAATTGTAGAATTATCACAAAATTATAAAAAAAATAAGTAAATTTATGTTGTTATATTTTTATCACATTAATCTAAAACATAATAGTATGTGTCATTAAAAGAGGATGTAGAGAACTAAATGTTCCAACTATAATTAGGAAACTTGCGGATAAACTTGCAAACTTGTGAGTTTACGAGTTTGGTTATTGTTCATGCATCTTTAAATTTGTTTTTTATAAACTTGAATTAAGCTTATTTAGATTTTGATTTACTTGTAGTAAACTCGCAAGTATGAGACTAAGTCTCAAAGTTTGTGGTTGGAAAAAACAATAAGAAACATTTTGTTCTCCAAATATATCTCCAACAATACCATCATTTTCATATTTTGCTTGAGGCGGTCATCGTTTCGCATCTCTAGCATTGTTTCACTTCTTGTATGATATCATTTTGCTTCTTTTATAACTTTGTTTGGCTTTTTTTCCGATTTAGATAATGTCTTCCCTTATGCAAACCATGTCCTTTTTTACTTCTTTTCCAACATAAATCACTTTTTTCTGATTGGTATTGTGTTTCCAATCTTAGCATAATTCATGTTTCTCTTCACTCATCATGGTGAGTTTTGTGAACACATGCCACTCCACATGTGATTTTATTTTATTTTTCTGTACATTGTAATTTTTTTTCTAATTTTAATTCCCTCTTATAATTTTATCTTCTTTTTGTCTTTTCATTTTTGTTTTCTGATTTTTTTATTTCTTATTTATTTTTTAATTATTTTTCCTAAAGTCCCTTATTTCTATTTCATTTTTAGTTGCAAAAAATTTACCATGTTTAGAAGTAGGATTGGTTCAAATTCTTTTAATCCCAATGTAAAGGTATCCTTACTTCCTAGACTTATAAGTAAAAGTGTAAGTGTTTTCTATAAGTAAAAGTGTAAGTGCTTTCGAGAGATGACTGGTGTTAGATGGAAACATAGAGTAGATGCTTTGGACAATTGAAAGAAATCAAATGTAATTATTGTTAAATGACATTCAATAGAAAAAATTTTACATTCAAGCATCCTCTTGTTAGTACTAGATATGATTTTAAACCTTGTGCCTTAGTATTGGAAGAAGTTAAAGTTCTAATGATGAAAGCTTTGGTAGAGGCTAAGGAAGCCTCAATTAAGGAAAAAAGGTTGAATAACATTGACGAGTTTGATGTAAGCAAAGTGAATAATTGGATACCACCCAAAGTAGTAGTATGGTGTTAAAAAATAAAGGAAAAAATTAAACATAGTGTTCAAGCTACTTTGACAGTTATATGAAAAAGATGATAAAGAAAAAGTTGACACTCAAGTTACTAATTTTTCTATAAAAGTGTTGTTCCATTCAATGTTATTTGAAATCTAGCTTCTGAAAAAAAATGTGTAAGATGATTAAGAAATACGGTGTTGGTTATAAACTTCCATCGTTATGATGTGAGAGAAAAACTTTTGAAACAAACACCTCAAAAAACTAATATAATCCTAAAAGAGTATAAGGAGGAGTGGAAGAGAACAAGTTGTATAATTATATCTCATGGGTGGACAAATAAAAAAACACGTTCATTGCTACTTTCTGGTGAATACATTAAAGAGATTGTGTTTCTTTATTCATTGTGTTGCGAGTGGCATCAATTGTCCCGTGGCGGAGACCAAGTAAGCCGAGTTACAATCAAATCGTAGTGCTTAAGCTGCTATGCTCTTAAGTAAAAAGAGTTGCATCTTAACTAGTGGCTATAGCCTTTGATCTAGTAGTGAGCGCTCGATCAAACAATTGGTACCAAAGCCAAGGTCACGAGTTCGATTCCCAGAGAGGCAATTGTTCAGTGGGACAATTACTAAGGAGGAGATTGTTACATGTGGCATCAATTGTCCCATGGTGGAGACTAGGTGGGTAGAGTCACAATAGAATCGTGGTGCTTGGGTTGCTACGCTCTTAAGTAGAAAGAGTTGCGAAGAGTTGCACCCTCACTAATAGCTATAGTTTTTGGTCTAGTGGTAAGCGTTTGATCCAACACATTGGATACCTCAAACATCTTAAAAGTTACATATAAAGTGTTAGATGATATTGTGAAATTTGTTAGAGAGGAGAATGTGGTACAAGTGTTTGATGATAATGCTACAAATTTCAAGGTAGTTGAAAAATTATTAATGCAAAAACAAGAACATTTGTATGAGACTCCATGTGTTGCCCATTGCATTGATTTGATCTTTGAGGATTTTGATAAGCATCTAAAGGTCTATCAACTTACCATTAAGAAGGAAAGAAAGATATCTAAATTTATTGTAGGACAGTGTTAATTAGTATGTTGATTCACAAAAGAAAGAGAAAGACTTAGTATGACTAGATTTGTCACAACTTATTTGATTCTAGCATATTTCTATGAATTAAAAAGCACCACTGAGGAGCTTGTTTAGCGCTAAAGAATGAAAAACATTTAAGTTTGGAATCTCAATAAATGAGAGAAAAGTTGAGAATGCAATATTAGATAGTAAGTTCTGAAAGAAAGTAGCAACTTACCTCAAAGTTAGTGTGACTAAATTTGTCACAACTTATTTGACTCAAGCACATTTTCATGAATTAAAAAAACATCATTGAGGAGCTTAACTTTAAAGAATGAAAGACAATCAAGTTTGAAACCTCAATAGAAGAGAGAAAAGTTGAAAATGCGATATTAAATGATATTAAATAATCAGTTCTGGAAGAATGTAACTACTTACCTTAAAGTTAACTCTTCTAATGTGGTTGTTCTTCGACTAATGAATTCAAATAAAAAACCACAATAAGTTTCTTAGATGTGGAGATTGATTGTTTACAAGAGAATATCATATTCAATTTTTAATAATACTAAGAAAAGATAAAATTTTTAAAGTTTAACCTCTTGTTCTATAAACACTTAATTTCGAAAATGATGATAGTATATATACATAAGAAGATTTGTTAAGAATGTTAGACACAGGAAAAAAAAATTACAACTTATTAACTTTCATTGTGTTAGAAAACCTTTTTCTTTAAAAAAAATGCAAAAAATATTAGGAAAGTTATATTTCTTCGAACTCTAGAGTTGAAATGTTTACCTTAACACCACAATTTTCCTTTATGTGACTATAAGTAAAATTTCTTTAAAATGGTAATTCAAGATTTTCAATTATTTATGATTTTTAATTTTTTTTCATTTGGTTTATATAACTTTTAAAAATTTATATTTATTCACACGTTCATAAAAAAAAAACAAGATGAATGATTTTGTTTGTCATATATAACTTGAAGTTGAAAAATAAACAAATTAAAAAAATTATTATTCTCCTATTTGATAATAATGAGTTAAATGATGACTACATAACTGAAAATAGAAACAATATTAAGCTTGAACAAGGTCAAGGTGAGGATAATGGTAGAAATATTGAGATAATTGGACCAAATTCAACTAAATATGCATTGAATAATATACTTTCTAAGACCAAGGTTGATGATGCACACTTATCATCTAAGAAAAAGCTTAATAGTGATAAAGATGATAATAGTCTTAAAGATAAATATCACTAGAAGATTGAAGAGAGAAACTTCAAAGATATTTGTTCTACTTTTAATTATGACCTTAAGAATTTATGTTTAGTTATGGTATGAACTTACGTATTTGATTTGATATAATTTGAACTTATATAATAGCCATGTGTGCTAAACTTAGTTATTTTAGAATTTATTTTAGAATTATGGAAGTATTGTTTACTATGTTGATTAGTGTTAAAATTTTGAATTAGAATCATACTATATTTATTTATTATTTTCGTATGATGTAGACTCCTACGAGTATGCTAGTCTCAGGTCTGTGAAAGTATTTGAACCAAGGTTCCAATACATACAAAAAAATACTAACCAAGAGTATTTTTAGAGGCCAAAACTTCTTCATTCAACTCAGATGCAACTAGTAAGCAGTCCGGGTCACCTGGGATACACTGAAACAACATAACAGTCTTTGCATATTCTAATACCAATTTAATAGAAGAAATATCTAAACCTGGTTTATAAATGAAAAACATGAGATGTTAAGCGAATTTGAGCAAGCAAACAAAACATTGAAGGTGACGATTTCGCTAGAATTTTCACCTTTAGCTTGAATCTGGAGAAGCATCTCCGTAAGATACAAGGCCTTTCTTTCCATCTGAGCTTTGGGACCTTGACCTGCTGTTCTTTCGTGGAGATTGTGACTCCATTGAAGCCCTGGATCGTGATGGACTCCTGCTTCGGGACAAAGACCTGCTACTCCGGGACAAAGACCTGCTCCTCTCAACACGAGGTCGATATGTGCCCACAGGTGAACGACTGCGAGCAGGGCTACGGCGTCGACTGTATCGTCGACCTCTATAACGTGGGCTGCGTGATACAGATGGTGTCCTGCTCCGCCTACTCCGGAACCTACATACACATTTTCAATAAATGACACAGAAAAACACTTGGCATAGGAAAATAAAGTCCTACAAATAAATCAAATGAGATGAGAAATAGTTCATTCCGAAAAAGAAAATGGAGAAATGTAGATGCTTTAGGAGGATGGAATATATGAATAAAAGAAAAACCTTGGTGGGGTTCTTCTGCGTGGTGGTGGGCTTCTGTTACGCCTAGGGGAGTACCTTCTGTAACCTGAATATCTGAGAGCAGAAGTGTCAAATTTATTAACTCTCAGCATACCACTTTTAGTAAGAAGACTAATTAGAGATTATAAACAACTTTATCAATTTACCTGTCACGGTCACTTCTTCCATTATAGCGGTATGATCTCACAGGAGATCGAGAGGGAGTCCTATACCTTCTAGCATAAGAGTATCGTTCACTGAAACCTCTTCCCCTTCTGATACGTTTCGGGGAAACATCAGGTGACAGGCTTCTAGACAAGCTCCTACCACGAGGACTCCTAGAATAACTGCGGTGATTCCCTCTGCTTGGCACTCTAACTGGACTTCGGCTAATGCTTCTCAAAGGAACTTTGCCAGAGCTTCTGGCAGATGATCTAACAGGACTCCTGCTTATACTCTTTCTTGACACTTTTACTGGGCTTCTGCTTATTGATCTTCGTGATGGTTCTCTAGATGAACTCCTCTGCGGGCCCCGAGAAAGTGATCTGACAGGACTTGCACTCACACTTCTATGAGCATGAGATCTCACAGGGCTTCTACTTACACTTTTATGATTGTTAGTTCTCACAGGGCTTCTACTGATTGATCTCCGTGATTGTGCTTTCGGTGAAGTCCTCCTACGGCTCTGAGAAAGAGATCTTATAGGGCTTTCACTGACACTTCTATGACTACGACGACGAGATCTCAGAGGGCTTCTATTGACACTTCTATGATTGATAGTTCTCACAGGGCTTTTGCTGATTGATCTTCGGGATGATGCTCTGGGTGAACTCTGGTGGCTCCGAGAGAGGGATCTTGCAGGACTTGCACTTACACTTCTCCGACCACGAGATCTCGGGCTTTGACTGATACTTCTATGTTTGTGATTTCTCACAGGGCTTCTGCTGATTGATGTTCGTGATGGTATTCTGTGTGAACTCCTCCGGCGATCCTGAGAAAGGGATCTTCCAGGACTTCTGCTGATTGATCTGCGTGAAGCTGCTCTGGGTGAAGTCCTCTGGTGGTTCTGAGAAAGGGATCTTACAGGGCTTGCACTAACACTTCTATGTCCCAGAGATCTCACAGGGCTTCTACTGAAACTTCTCCCCTTCCTACCTCTCACAGGGCTTCTACTTATGTTTCTTCTGTTTGGACTTTTGCTTGTGCTTCTAACAGGACTCCGACTCAAGCTCCTCTTTGATGGAGCACGATGGCTTCCATTGCCACTTGGACTTCTTCTCAACCTCCTTTTTGGACAACTTGGGCTTTTCCTCTCGCTCCGGGGACTAGTACTCATGCTAGGACTCCTGCTCATCAACTTTCAATAAAATACCAAATCTTGAAGAAATGGTAAGCATAAGAAATAACTGGTGTGACAAGAATGGAATGTAGACCTAGATTTTCCTGGTTGATCATCCATCACATCAGGCTGCCTCCCTTCACTTCGGTCAGATCTATAGTTGGCTCTAGTGCCATAGCTACATTGCTCTTCATTCTCCTTTGGGAATTTTTCTTCCTCTAGCTTATCCAGTTTCTCCTTGTTAAGGTGCATGGGAGGTAATTCTTTCTCCACAACTACGGAACAGTGACCTTCAGCTGCAACAAAAGGATGGCAAAAGACGACATGATATTGCACATTAGCCAAAAATTGAAAACTAATAACTTAGAAAAAAAAAAAAAAAATCTATACAATAGCATGACCCTTTTACAAAGGCAACAAGTTTATTAACTTAAATGACAGACATGACAAAAGGTACAACAGTAATTGCTTTACACTCCCAATTCTAAGGAAAACTTCATATTTTGTTCCTAACTTCCTAGCTTACACTTACTGATCAATTGATAAAGGTAAGAAACAAAAGTATTCACAAATACTGTATGAACAATATAATAGTACAAGTTTAGGAAAATCAAAGCAGTCCCCATGCCCTCGAAGTAGGTACCAGACTATCTTTATCTTCAGGAAACAACTCTATATACAGTGCAACCAAAATCTAGACCAGTAGTCCGACTACAAAAATTCTCCATTTTACAAAATTGTAGCTAATATTTCAGGATTTTGTTTTTCCAGAGACAACGTAAAAGTATATTTAAACTATAAACTATATTTCATGTACAGAATAAACTAAAACATGAATGGCTAAAAAAGTTACCATGTCTATGAGATTGTTCTTTATGCTTCTGATCTTTGGGTTGAGCACCACAACTCTCACCATCGGAGCTGTTGCCACTCTTACTTTCACTGTCTGAATCAGTATGACTGGTCAATTCCCTAACACAAAAACAATCTCAGTGCAGCCAAATTTTTGAAACTGAGAAGGACTCGTTACATTAAAAGAAATCATAACCCCTTCAATGCATATAAATATTCATGTCAATAGCAAGAATGAAGCTTCATGTAGTAACACAACACCAATGATACTCATACAACTAAACAACACACAATATGCTTATAGAATAAAATAAATAAACCACAAAATCTACTCTACACGACCATTATAAGTTCTTCACAAGCAACCATCTATAATTGGAATGTGGGTCGTAGAAATCACAATCAAGTATTTAATCAGAATCAATACCTTCTTGATCTACGCTTTGATTTTTTATCTTGTTTCCTTCGTCTCTTCTCTCTATGTTTGTCTCTTCTTTTTCCCCGTCTCTGTCTATCTTTCTTGGATCTCTTTCTCTTTCTCCGCCTGTCATCACTGGAGGAACTTGTGTAAGATGATGAAGATATATCTGAGTCAGAATCACAACCACTTTCGGAAGATTCTGTGTCTGAATCTGAGGAACTATCAGATTCTGATGTGCAATACTTTCTCCTTTTCCTTTTGTCCCCTGAAGATTTTCTGTTCTTCCTCCTGTGCAGTTCATGACTATTGGTTTCGGGAAACCCGTCTCTTCCCTTTTTTGATTTCTTCATCTTCTTTCCATCTACTACGCGAAGTAAAGATTCAAATCAACAGACTAAAAATAAGTGAATATGACATAACCAGCTGGCATATGGCACATTCACCTCAAATAAGAAAATACATTATTTTATGCTTCAGCATTTTAATAGTTGAACGTGAAATTTTCAACAGATGAATAATAATTTAATTATCCATATAACATAGTTCATATTGAGGGTAGAACTTAGGATTCTCCATGAAAGGCAGAGGAATTCTCACCCTCATTATGTTCTCCACAATTAATTACTTTGACAGTTACGATTGGAAGTCCTTCTTCATCACCCACATCTTCAATTTTCTTCAATATATTATGCCCTTGCACAAGCTTGCCAAAGACCACATGTTTCCTGAAATATTGAATCAGAATTAAACAAGATAAGCAAGTTGATCATTTAGTTCCGCTCAGACAATAATGACTAAAAACATAAGGGAATTCACCCTCTCCCACTCAATAATGAGAATAATGAGAGAAAGACCCAATTCAGAAAATAAGCACCATAAACATGTACTTAAAATTGAGAAAATTCTGTAATGTAAGGTCCAGTGCTCCATTGTCTCAAGTGCATTCTAAATTAAGCCAAATGGCCTTTGAATATATTTGAGGAAACACTAAAGCAAAAATAGAATTTTGACAATACAATACAGTTAAAGTAATCAAATTCAGAAATTGTTTAAAGCTACAATTTAAACTGATTTTAACTTTCACAATGGCCTGTGTTTGATAGCTTTTAGCTTATAAAAATAAGCTCAAAACAGCATATGGGTTTCAAGAGTTGTTTTGACAAGTTCATTTCATCAAAACAGTACTAAAACACTTCATGGTCGCTTATTGCAGAAGATAACTTCAAATAAGCTGTAAATAAAATCACACATTGACCTAAGTGCTAAATGCCACTAGAAAAGACAGATAAGCAAACCTATCAAGATGGGGATCAGCTTTAAAAGTGATGATAAAATGAGAACCAAGAGTGTCACGAACAGCAACAGGCATAGATAGAAGGCCGGGAGCATCATGCTTTAGCCTAGGTGATTCATCTGAAATGAATCACAAGTACAATTTGTGAGAACTAAATAAACTTATAGACATAACCATAACTGTTCCAAATCCATGCTGTGGATTATGAGTTCAAGGCCACAGCTTAGCATTCTCACCTGGGAACTTGGAACCATATATGCTTTCTCCACCAGTCCCTGCAAAATACACAGGAAAATGTGATGTGGGAGTATAGAATAATGTAAATAGTATATAACATGGTGCTGCATTTGGGATGAGATACAAAGAATAAGAGATGACTGTCAATGAGGTTTAATAGGTTTAATGACAAGCCTACCCTTCAGCCACATAACTAACTATGAAGTACAAGAGAAGGCTACATGTGAGCAAGGTTATTGAACTCCAGGCCTTTACATAAACTCATGCATTCTATGTAAACTCATCTCGTAAACTACACTCAAACTTGCTAGAGTTTATTTAATGACAAAATAATATTAAAATACTAAAAATAACATATATTAATAAAATATAAGACTACTAATACAATAATCATTCAATTTCAACTCCATAATAAAGAAAGTAGCAAACTACAATAATAAAGAAGCAGAGTAACACAATGGTATACCACTGAGGTTAGACACCCTACACTCATAACATTGTGAAACCCCAATAGCAGGGAACCCATGTTCAATCCCACCAGGTGGAAACACTCATCAAGCCATCGACAGTGACAATAGCATGAGTGAGATTAGTCTTTGATCCAATGAGTTGGAGGAGACTTGTGGTAGGACCAAATGAAAAGCAGCAAAGTTTCGTAGATACGTTACAGCAAAATAAAGTCAAACTGCACCTAAATCATGCATACAAATAATATCATATAAATATAAAATTTCAAAATATAATTTCATATAATGTAAAAATAATATAACATCACTAATATAATCAGTATCATATAAAAATATTTTAGATATCACTAATATAATTAATGTCATAAAAATATTTTAGATATCCCTAAGATAATGTCATATGAAAATATAATCACAAAAAAAACGAGTCTGGAAGTCAGGTTGCAGAGAGCAAATATTCACTAAATGACAATCACAATAGAGACAAAAAACAAAAAATTGGAAAAATTAGAGACTTAAACTTGAATAGAACTAGGAAGAAGGATGGGTGTTGCTGGTCATTGCTGTATCTTGCCTTCAATGGGCGTTGCTGAACAAAGTTGTCTTTGACAGAGAACCTGATCACTGTCACGGAGAATGCTAACAGGCAAGAAAGGATGAAAATTGGGAGACTATAAATCAAGTTTGAGTGCGAGAACAAAGGAAATGCCCCACAACTCTATTTTAGAAAGGAAAAAACAATATTCAAAATGGCCCTACAGAGCACCACGGTGGACAAAAATATTTCACCCAATGGAAATCGCCAACTGATTCATGAATTAACGAGTTTGGCCTAGTCTACAGGATTTTGCTTGAGTTTACCCCGATGATACTCAAAACAAGTCTCCTTGCAAGTTAAACAGGTTGGGACATGTAAACTCGTAGGTTTATACAAGTTGACATATGATTTAATAACCATGCATGTGGTTATTCAAGACTCCTTTTGGTTGCAATGGTTCAAAATCATTTGGTATAAGAAGAATATAACAACCACAGTTAGCATGATTGTAACAAATATACACTATGCAAAAGAAGATAACAGATGAAGAATTTACTCAACAGACCAAAGCATATGATACTATGCCTATAATTTCAAAATTACCACGTGCCAAATCACGGCAATATCCAAAAATTAATCAAAATAAGAATCAAATTCCTTTCATAATCCCCACTCAATTACAAGCCAATCTATATAAATGCAAAGGAGTTTTGTTAGTTTCCTATTTGACTTAGAAAAGAAATTACCATGGTCACAGGAAATATGAAAATGGAACAAGGCTTGCAACTCGGACAACTGAATGATCAAATGATAAAAAAAAGAAAGTGACTACGTATACTGTATTAAATGCAATCTCAATAAAACTAGTGAAATAATTCATAATAAGAGACATGTATCAAGATAATACATACCATTTCGATTCACAAAATCACCACCCTGCAAAAAGAAAACCAACCATTAACACACAAATGACATGATAACAATTCGTACAAACTGTGTTTCGTCCTGACAAGGCTTTCTAGAATGACTGAGTAATAATGTATAACTTTGTAAGCGCAACCTTAAAACTATATCACAAGAAAGGCAGTCGTGAGTATCAGCACTGTATCCTACTGAATAAACAACAGTAACTGGCTAAAAGAGGGACTAAAAATTAAAACCACATACCCGGGCAAAAGATCCTTTTACAATTCGATGGAAGAAAGACCCCTTGTAGTGCAGTGATTTTCCAGTATTTGGACTAACACCCCTTTCTCCTGCACATACAATGTCATTTCAGAATAAAATAAAAAAATGGGTAGGGGAATCAGTTCTTCATTTATTATTATTAGGAAGACAATTTCTAAAGTTTCAATTGCTTGCACAATTCATGCAAGCAAAATCGTAATTTCATATCAAGAACTTGTTCAGTTGATGCCAAAAGGATCCAATAAGCAAATAGCAACATTGAATGAATTTTCACGCAAGTCAAATTTATTTACCTGTGCATAATGCCCGGAAATTTTCAGCAGTTTTTGGAGCAACATCATAGAAGAGCTGAGGGAAGCACAATCAAAAATTAGATCAAATACTGCAATACATAATTAAAAATAACAATTCATAATGACAAAAAAAAAGTACCTCAAAAACCATCCTTTCAACAGGATCCCCATCTATGGACATATCCATAAACACCAGACAATTCTTCTTCTTCGCCATTACCCCGCCCCTTACTTATCCAAACTTAATCCGTCTTAACAACAACTAGTAACAGAACACCATTAAGCAATAGGTCATGAGCAAGCAAACAAAGCAATCCAGTTAAAACAACAGCAGGTATGCAAAAGCAAGGTAGAAACCACAACAAGTTGAAGAAACGCAGGGCAAAGCAAGCATTAACTGTAAAATGAATGACGGAGCGAAAAAAGGTAGTAGTTGCGTGGAATTTGAGATGAAACCCTAAAACCCTAGCTAGAGTCCCAGACTAAGGAATAAGCTGAACGTGAAACGCGGGTCACTTGGACATAAGCAACATAGGAAAATAGTGTTGCAAGTAATTTAACAGAGGAAGTGAAGAAAAAAGGTGAGAAACCACCAAATCAGGCAGTGGAACACACCTCACAAAGCCACCTAATTATTCTACCACATGAAATATGGAAATTTAAGGAGGGTTTGAATATTGATTTAAATATTTAAATTTTTTTTTTTAGTCTAGACTCATGTTAGGTATGATTGTGGATATCTCAAAATTCACTAATCATTTTTTTAGAGAAATACAACAAAACTTAATTTTAATTTTCACACTTAATCTATCATTATATATATTATTTTTTAAAAGATATAAGTTATTTCATAATAATAACAAACAAATATATATATACTTATCTGTTTATCTTTAAGAATCTAATAAATAATATAAATTAAACAAAAAATATGATAAAGTAAATACTTGAATTGAACATGTATAATAAAAAAAATATACTGATAACTTAAGCATAGAATATATGTTGAATGTAGAGGAAAGTACTAACATATTTTTCATAAGTGTTTCTAAAAATATATCTACAAGCTGTAAAAACAGGAAGACCTTTAACTACTTCATTAATGTTGACTTTAATATAACAAATTTTAAAAAAATGTCAAAAATAATATTATCTTACCAATTTTACTGCTAATACCAAAATGTAGAAAAATCTGAAATATGTTTAGTCATATGCTTTATGAAAATATTACCTATGGTTCGAATATAATCTTTAATAATATAAAAGCAAAGCTAAAATCTAGTAAAATTTGTCATCTTTGAGATCATGCATAAAAAAATAAATATTAACAAAAAACTTAACCAGACCAAGAGAACTACAATAAATTTTAATGAAAATAATAAAGTTAGTAAAAAATAAGTTCACAAGATTTAAAAAATATTTCTAAGTCAATTCTATATAAAAGAAACAAAAGAACAATTAAAAAAAATAGATAATAAGTATTTTCAATTTACAACTTGTATGTACAAATAAAACATGATATAGAAATAAAGTCAAATAATTATAGAAAAAGAGTAAAAATAATCAAATATATGATATAGAAATAAATTACAAAACTAAGGATCAAATAAAGAGTTAATATAAATTTTTTAAGTTACTTAATATACTACACGGCGGTTTAATATACTACACGGCGGTCTAAGACAATATCTTGTCAAATCTAAATCGATAACATTTCAGACCTAAGCAATCCTAGGATGCCAACTCATAAAAATCTTTTACCGTTGCAATCTGTAAAAGCTATAACATGACGGTGCTTAGACCAATAATGAGAAACTTGTGTGAGTCCTGAGCACTATAAATAAGTGAATAGAGCAAGTAAAAAGTATATAATATATAATCCAACTGTCTTTTGCTCCGATAATTGAACACTGACTTGAGCATTGAAATATCATTAATATCATTGACAGGTATCCCTCATTCAATTTTAACAAATATTTGAGAGACAAGACAAAGACTTAAAAAAAAAAAAAAAAAAAAAAAAAAAAAAAAAAAAAAAAAAAAAAAAAAAAAAAAAAAAAAAAAAAAAATAAAAAAAAAAAAAAAAAAAAAAACAAGAACTTGAGTCATCTCGGTATAAAACTCTTTAGACCTCAATAATTTGTGTAAGAACACTTAATAAATCAAAGATATTTTAATAATTTAAACAAAAATAAGTATAAAAACAAATATAAAAAGAAAGGCAGAATATATACATACTAATCTATATTTTCATAATATGGAATTCAAAGATCGAAGCATTCCATATTAAAATCAGAATGGATTCTTACATTATCCATATATTCATTTGTCATCCCACTTTGACGTTTTACAACTATTTAAATAATACTTTTTTTACATGATATATTTCATTCAATTGTCTTTTCAAAATATAAAATTTATATTTTTCATTTTTAAAATTTAGGTTGATGTGACTTTTGTATTTCATTTTGAATAAGAAAACTAATCAGCACTATATTTCTGGAAATTCAAACTCAATCTCTTACTTTCCACGAAAATAATGTAACAAGTAGTAGTGTGTTTTTGAATGCATATTCTAAAACAGCACTCATATCAACTTTACAATTTTTTGACACTATTTATTATTTTAAATAAAATTTCCTTTCAGAGTTGAATCTGAAATTTTCAAATTCTGAACAGGAGCTAACTGAATTAGTAGAAAAATCATTCTAAATGTATATAGTGAGTTAAAATGAGATATTCAATTTTATAAAATTGTATTCAATTAATTAAATATAGTAAAATTTTTGGAGCAGTTTGATGAAGGATCCAATACAAAATTGAAATTTTATTTCACTTGCTGGAAAACTCATCATAAACACACGAAGTTTTTTATTTTATAATGGCTTTTTTTTATGTAGAATTTTATTGGACATAAATTATGCTATTATGGAAACTATATTCATGAAGTTTTGTAATATATAAAAATATTTATTAGTTGAAGTCATTTTCTTTGTATAGGTAGGTATGCTTAGCCCCACGGTTTAAATGTGCACTTTTAGTAATTTGCATAGTCTCCATTTTAAACCACTTTTAATTTTAATACTACTTCTACAAAATCTATAGATCATATGGGTTGACCAGTATCGATAAAAATATAACTACAAATAATTTTAATATACTTTAAATATATTTTAAGTGTTTTTTGAATTAAACTAATTCTTCTAATCAAATACAAAGTATATTAACTTTAAATTACTTAATAAAATATAAAATACTTTTAAACTAAAATATTATACTATTATATTAATTTATCAATTTTATTTGATTTCATCCTTAACATGTTACTCTCCCAAATTTTGTCGATTTCATCTACAGTGCAAACAAAAAAAATTACTATAATTCACAATAAATTAATAAATAAATAAATTATAATACACCAAAAATTTTAATTCAAAGTTTAAAAAACAATTGTTTGGATCTTCCACTTCAAATTTCAATAAAAAATTGTACGTTATTTAAAAGAAGACAAATGCAATATTTGTTTTGGTGCAAATAGATTTAAGTGACCAATGTTTTATAGGCAAGGATCCATATCTATAGATCGATACACCTACTTAGCAGTAAAAGAATTGAACCAAACAATGTTGAATTTAAATAGAAATGAGTGCAGGTTAATAATACTAACAAATAAAAAAATTAAGGGAGAGTGAGGAAAACTTGACTGAGGGAAGTAGAGAAGTTATCAAATCCAAGTTGCAAAACACATCTTAAAAACCAGTTATTGATTCAGGTTGAACATAAAAATAAAATAAAAATATATGGAACCAAACTACACTAACTTTTACGTTTTGGTTTAAATCAATTTTATGATTTTATTGTATAATTTTTATTGGTATATATATTTTATAAGAAAACCTTATATTGTGATGAATAGTTTTATTACTCTATTGTAGTTAAATATTTGTTATTTTAAACATTGTGTATAATATTAAATAATATGTTTACACATTAATATTTTTTTTCTTTTTTTTCATTGACAAAGCAATTGACTAAAATAAAATATAAAAGTACATGGATTGTCTATATGTATAATATTACAGAAAAATCAAAACATAAACTCAGTTTATCTGTACTGTTTCCTTTTAGTAAATTTTTTATTTTATTTTAATACTTTTCTCCCTTAAGGTTAACATTCATATCGCTAAAACAATTTTTTCTCCATCTCATTTATATGTTAAATATATTGAGTTGCTTCTTTGTCAAATATTTATAAACATAAACCATATTAAAACAATATAGTATTTCTATTCACATACACGTTTTTAACATATGATCAAAACAATAACAATATAATATATTTAAATAATTAACTTTAGTTCAATTTAGTTTAAATCAGTTTCAAAATGTCAAACCGTAAATCAAACCGTTCAATTTTTTTTTAAAAAAGCCCAAATTTATCTAAAAATCTTCAATTTTAATTGATTATCAATTGTTTTAAATCATTTTTTTATTTCTTGCTCAATACCAGTTAATTAATAACCGCAACTTAGAACATTTAAATGAATAATACCAGTATCCAATTTACACACTTTTCTCAATCCATTTAATAACCACGACTTAAAATCTTCCGAAAAATAGTACTAATGTCCAATTCACACATTTTTTTTTCTCAAAGGAGTTAATAATCATAACTCACAGTATCTTCTTTATAAGGATATTAAATTTAAAACTTAGATATCAGATAAAACTTTTATTTAAAGCCGCTAATGTAACATGGTAATGGTCTTAAAATTAAGACTTGGATCTTGTAAAAGTAACATTGAATTTTAAGAATAAAATGATTTTTTTTTTCAATATAACCATCATGCCTAAACCACCCACTTGAAAGAGAACAGAATTATGCAAGTGTAATAAGAACATTGAATATAGTAGTGTCAAATTTACACACACCTTCAATGCATCGTACTAACATCCAATTTACACACCTTTCTCGAACGAAGGTTCAGATACATAGTACTAGTGTTCAGTTTAAACCTAATCGAACCAATTAATAACAATTAGAGCATCTTCTTAGTAAGAATATTGGGTTCAAGACTTAAGTATTGGAAAAAAACTTTGATTTACACACGTAAATGATATGATAATAGTTTTAAAATTAAGACTTAGATCTTGTATGAGACCTCGAATCTTAGTTTTAAAATAAAGTTAATTTTTTTCAAATAAATATATGTGTGTATATATATATATATATAATGTGTTT
>Ga0209489_100111_pt1 | contig 117446 bp, 66 predicted proteins | sample SiratrowhiteBW_FD_187527 | JGI IMG/M metagenome (GOLD analysis project Ga0209489, IMG submission 187527) | Root nodule microbial communities of legume samples collected from California, USA - Siratro white BW (SPAdes) (version 2) | ecosystem: Host-associated > Plants > Roots > Nodule | place... | reverse complement strand
TTATTTTTATTTTTTTATTATATATATAATATTTATAAATATTATAAATAAAATATATTTATTTTTTTATTGTATTTATATTTAATATATATATATATATATATATATATATATATATATTTGTGAATATTATAACTAAAACTTATTTAAGAATATTTAGAAAAAAATAATAACAATATTTATTAATATATATATATATATATAAATCATGGTTATTAAAAAAATAATATTAATAAAGATAAAAAATTATATTTAAAATTAATTAATTTATTTATATTTATATATTTTTGTTTAGACGTGCATTAGTCCAATCATTACAATAATCAACCAAATAATAAAAAACCAAATAACGGGTTACAACAGAACTCATTTCTGAAAGATAGAAGTTAGTGAAATGAGAAGAAAGAAAGTTTGTGCAATGGTATATAAGGATTATGGGTTATCTATAGAATTTAATGATGGAATTGAATGGTGATGATAACAACAATTAGTTGGTTGGTGATTAGTTGGTTGGTGATGATAATAACAAATGGTTTTCCATTTTTCTTACAAATACATTTCTAGAACAATAACACAGCATCTACCAGTGTTAATACAAGCACTAATCTAAAAGAGATTGTTTTGGAAATTAGATGAAAGTACCACTTTAGGAGATAAATAAGGACTTGGTTTTGTAACAGTAGATTAGATTTGTCAAAATGTTATATGATATTTTTTTGTAATTTAATGTTGCAATAAAAAACATTTTAGAAAAGCATCTTTTTATTTAAAATTAAATTATATTAATTTACTTTCTTAATTAATATAAAAATAGTTATTTTTGCTGAATGAAAAAGATACAGTATTATAACAAGAATTACTATAAAAAAATTTCTTAAAAAAATTATAAGAATAACTAAAATTATTGCTTTAATGGTTACTATTAACTTTTATATGACATATATTCTAATTTTTTAATGTCTGAAAAGTAAAATATTTCATGTGAAGATTAATGACAACACGTGGAGGTAACTTTTTAGAATTAGTTTTTTTGGTGTGGTAGGTACTATCTAGGTATATATCTATATTTCTACTTTAGTATTTTCTTCATTATTCATTTCATTCATATTAATTTGAATCTTGAGACAATTAATATTTTAGTATTATGAATTTTCATTATATTTTTTGGATTTATTAAGACAATTAATTGATTTTCACAAATATGTAAAATATTATTAAATCAGAAAGTTATAGTATTTTTTTTAACAAATGATTTTTTTTTTTTACAATAACTTTATTACTTTACTTTAACTTTGTGTTTGATCACCTTAGAGTTGGACTTGACAATTACTATGAACAATATTAGCTTTGAACTATGAAATTAGTTAGTCTAACTTTTATTGTAAGTTTTTTAAGGTGTTTTTGGTAAACTCTTACATTAAAATTTGGAGCCAATCATTTAAATCTTTTTTATGATTTTTTTTTTTTTTTTTTTTTTTGTTATTTTTTTTTTTTTTTTTTTTTTAATTTTTTTTTTTTTTTTTTTTTTTTTTTTGTGTTTGGTGAATATTCATTCTAGTTTGCTTTCAATTTATTTAATGACCCTCTCCTATTTTTATTGATATCTAGAAAATTGATTGTATATTATCACAATGAACTCAACCTTATGAAAAGACAATTGAGTTTCAACCACTGGTTTTCATGAACATGATGTATAAAGAATCACGTTAGCAAATCACAAATAGTTTACAGGTGGATTTTTCTTTTCTTTGTCAAATTTTCCTTTCCACATCAACAAAGGTAAAGAAAAAATAACTGAAAAAATTATGGCAAAACCGAATAAATCTCAATGTCTTTTTTCTTTTAATTTTTAGACTTTATTGATAAAAGTAGGTACTTGTAATTTCACTCTAAAAGTAAGTAATTGTAAATTTTAAACTGGTTGAAATATCTTACTTACCATGATTTATCATCATATTTAAGATAGGTATTGTATGTTAGAAATTGGATTAGCTTCCATTATGATTTTGATCTTAAAAAGTATTTTTAAATGTTAAAAAAAAGATATATTTAAATTGTTTTTTTTTTATTTTGGTGTACTTTTTAATTTTAATTCTCAAAATGGGTAAAAAAAAAATTATTTACCAAAATGGGCAAATTTTGCCATAAAAGTGACATGTTGACAATTTCAATTAATAACATTAATTAAAATTATTTCTCTCTCTTCAATCATTTTTTAATTATTTGATACTCCGATCCTAAGTTTAACAATTAACAAAATAAATAATAATAATTAACAAAACTATAACATAAATATTAAGAGATACAAATTTATTTTAAATTAAAATAAAATAACATAATGATAATAATAATAAGAATAATTTTAATTAAATTCATATGAATTTAATTTAAATAATAATAATAAGAATAATTTCATACAAATTTAATTTAAAAAATAATTATTATTGAATTCACTTATTATTAATTATTATTATTATTATGTTATTTTATTTAAATTTAAAAATAATAATTATTATTATTAAATTCATATGAATTATTGTTACTATTATTATCATTATGTTATTTTGTTTTAACTTAAAATAAATTTGTATGTCTTAATTTTTTTATTACAGTTTTGTTAATTATTATTATTAATTTTTTTGTTAATTGTTAAAGTAACATACATAGTGCTAAATAATTAAAAAAATATTTGTTAATTATTATTATATAATGATTATTATTTTTTTATTAATTGTTAAACCTAACAATCATAAATTAAAAAATGAGTGCAGAGAGAGAAATGATTTTAATTAATGTCATTAATTGAAATCGCCAGCATGTTATTTTTATTTTGACCAGTTTGAAATTATGTCTGTCTAACTGACAGAATTTTTCCATTTTGAGAGATAATTTTTTTCTACCATTTTGAGAATTAAAATTGAAAAGTACATCAAAATGAGAAAAAAGCACATGATGATAATGATAGTTTATATTGGTATATATGAGGTTGAGACTTAGACTTGGGTACTCTTTTCAATATTTTACTCAAGATGTAATAAGTTTCAATCCCAGGAAAGCTTCAAACGTATTCTGATGGAGGAGGAGGAGAATGAGTCTTTGATTTAACAATTCTAGTTTGGTAAATATGAGCTAAATTGTAAGCTTTTATTTCGTAATTGGAAATAAAGAGTGAAAGTATTTCGATTTTTAAAATAGTAGGGTTGAGGCTTATTATCCATAAATTAACATTTGATTCAGTTTCAAATATGAATATAGTTATTATTATAATTCTGCTGAAGTTTGCTGTTTATAGGGGAAGAGAAAAGTTGTTGATTGATTGAACTATGAAAACATGTTTAGTTTTAGTTTAGAAATTCTAAATATAACTCATGTTCTTCTTAATTTTGTGTCTGTCATAAAACTAAGTTTAAACTGATAAAAAAACTATGACATTCAAAAGAATTCTCAAAAATAATAAAATAAATTTTAATTATTATTTTGAAATAAATACTAAAAATTGAAAAATAATAATTTAAAAGTTTAGAGGAACAAATTTTTTACACGAACTAAATCTAAAATTTACATAATTTATAAGATTAGAAACATATTTAAAATTTTTAGGAGGAAAACAATTCTTTTATTGGAATCAAAATCAAACTTACTAACTTTTCATGTACTAAAATCATTTTTCTATTGAATTCTCAATTATATGGTGAATTATATGAACCAAGTCTGTTTAATTTGACTTGTGTTTTCCTTAATCATGTCAATTAACATGTCTAGACAAATTTTACCTATTTAATTCCATTTTAATTCCATGTTTAACATGTGTCGGAACTTGTTTGCCAAATTTCCGTCAACGTTAAAATTTAGATAACTGTTTGTTTTGTTTACAAACAATTATACTGAACTTTGTTATTAAATTGTTTTTTAATAAAAGCATACAAAATATATATTACTCTACTCTAAAGTTAAATATAACTAAAAAAAGTTAAATCTAACTAAAATTTAGTTTTGTGAAATTAAATAATTTTATTTTAAATCAATTTGTCAACGCTCATCGGAGACTGCTCTTGCAAACAAAAAATCTCACAACTTACAGATTAAATTAATTAAAATTATCTCTTACAAATAAAAGATTGTTTGGTAGCCGTAATTTAAGAAATTATGTATAAGAAATCTCCTGACAGTATGGAGCTGTCTGTGTTCTTGTTCTTCTTTTCCTTCTGTCTATATTATTATTAATGAATCAATGCAAGTTGTTTATGTTTGTTATAATTACTGTTTTCTTTAGCTCCCAAAGAATTTAGTTAATCTTGATCTGTTTTTTTTATAATAATTTGACTTTTACTCTTCCATTGTTTAGCTCCCAATTCACTACATGTTACAGGTGATATTAATCGTGAAAATTGATAATAAACATTCTTGTTGTAGATTGGTATTTAGGAAACAAAACAAGACAAACAAATATTAATTTTTTTCTCATTTCCTGGTCGGATTGTTTTATTGTAACATAAGAGGGACCAAAATGATGCTATTATTAGTTTCCGGATTTGAATGAGAAGATGGATTGCGAGTTTTTATCATGGGCATGTATCTATACTCATTCAGTGCCATTTTCTGCTATAAGATTCTGACAAGTTTCTAGCTTTGGTTGTAAAGATACTAAATTATAACTGCAAAGACAAATATGCAACCAGGGGTGACAATTTGGGTTTGTGACATGATGTTGTATTCATTATTAGGTCAATCATGTTATGTTCTCTACATCTAATAATTATAACAAAGCAGGATACTTTTCCATGAATTCGTTAGCTGTCCAAGTTGAAAGTATATTAGTTCAATATATTTTCCTTTGTTTGCAAAGTAGTTATTAAATTTTAAGCCTACTTTCCATTGCTTATCTTGAAGTCTTCATGCATAGATTATCATCAATATAACTTTCTGACTAGGTTGTGGATGTTATGTGCAGAAGCTACACCAAAAGCAATCATGCGGACCATGTATGTCAAGGGTTTGACTCTGTTTCATTTGAAGAGTCATCTTCAGGTCTCTTTAATTCTCTTAATCATACTCTGCCTAATTTAAGCTGTGAGCCAAAAGTGAAACCTCTCTTTCCGAATTGCAGAAATACAGGCTTGGTGACATTTAAATTCTTATAGTTTTAAACTGTTGAATATATAAATGCTTATGTTAAAAATCAGTTAGTAATGTAAACAGTTGTATGTTATGTGAAAAGATATCATTGTTCTGTTCTGTCATAATTGGTGTTTGTCTCTCTCTTATATAGGTCAGTGCATTCGAGAGCTTCTTATTCTTCGCCTTTTCTGATGGTTCTTATCTGGGTGCCATTTCATGGCCAACCTCTTATTTGCCCTCTTCAGTTCTTCATCCGTGGCATTGCGGTTCACCTAGAGGAGGATCTAGTAATATTTTCCTGCACTTATCTTGGTCCAAAATTAAGACGAATTGTGAGCGAAAGAAGTTTACTTTTTGTTATGCATGGAGAAAAGATCTGTGTTTTCTTGTGTTGGGAAAGAAAAAGAGAGGGTTGGTTTTGACTTTGTCCACCTGACTGCAAAAGGGATTGTGTGGATGAGTACAATAACACAGAATCTATTAGTGTTAGCTGTGTAGGGAGGAGAATGCACAAGCAAAAAAAGTTGCAGAAATCACGTTCAATTTTTAGAGATAATTGATAGAGAAAATGTGAGTTTAAAGATCCCAATGGTGAGAAAGAAATGAATGAGTAGCTATAGAGAAAACAAGAGGAAATTGAGGAGACGAAGCAGCAGGGTTTGTCTGCATAGAAGAAGATTAAGAAGCAGAAAGAAAGAGAAACCAACATTTCGCACATAAATACATGTTGAATTATTTCCAAACGAGAGTCAAGTGAATCAACTAGTTAACCTAGAGACAAGTTGAGTCTCATGAAGTAACTAAATATAGCAGTGTCTTACATTGATCTTATGAAAACATGTAGTTAGCTAACTATGTAACACATAGCAGTCAAGACATAGAGGGCTTTGGTCTCCGATTGGCAGATCCCTTAAGAATGCAAAAAAGTCGCAGCTTTCGACTGAGGGACTCCCACTTCTCAAATCTGTCAGACTTGTGCTTCTTTGTGGATCTTTCAGCTTTCTTCTTCTTCTTTTTCTGGCCCTTTTCCTCTTCTTTAGGGTCTGCAGATATTTCTCTCAGACTTCCAAGGGGTGTTGCAAATGCCTTCAAGAGTATTTCAATATTATTAGACACATGAACCACATAAAAACCATGCCAACGTATTAATTACCCGAAAATAAAATAGTCTACTACATACTTTTTCATAAAGTGAAAATGCAAATTGATATTCTCTTACAAGCATACAAGTTACTATCACACAAGTTTCTCACATCACTTCCAAATAATTTATATCCTCAACTAATAATTAGATAAAATATTATGTGCCTTTGCATGCATGTATCTGTATTGGAGACAGACCTCAGAAACATTATCATCATCCCTGTAATCTGGATAAGATTCTTCATCGCTGAATACTAAAGAAGAACATCTGCCCCAGCTTTCTCGAGTTGAGCTAGTGTATGAGTAATAATCTTCAGTCAGGTCATTTGGCTCATCCTGTTGAATCATTAAAAGTCCATTTCAGGACAAAATAAAAAATGAGTCAAAATCTACAAAGGCATTTTAAGATCACTAATGCAATGGATAGAAAATTATTATAACCAAAAAAAAGTAACCAAATCCTCTCTAGATGGAAATAGTGCGATCTAGATGTGAAAAAGCCCTGAACAATTTCTTAATTTCAGAGAGGGCCCTTGATAAAATCACCTTCATATCTGCAGGCTCATCATTGCCAGGTTCATAATTTCCACGCATTAGTTCCTCTCTGATCATGGATTCCTGCATTAAAAGCAATTAATGAATTAACAGCACAAAGATTTTTAACCAAAATTCCAGAGACAAATGGAAGGAACTATCCTACAGGAGCAGCTACTGGAGCAACTTTTCGAGAAAGTTCTCTAATTGAAGCTGTGTTTGAATTTGAATTGCTTGGAGGAGCGGAAGATGAACTTGCAGCATCAATAGTTGCAGACTTTAGACCAGAGAGTATCCCATATAATATGCTCTGGAAAGCAAGGGAAAATTAATCTTTTGTCATTCAAATCAAACACATAACAAAACTGAATTGAGCGCCATATATGTATACACAATAACGTTTCCTACTAATAATTTCAAAAGATGACTTGGAAGTTGACATCTCAAATTTTACAGGTTTCAGGCACTTGAGACTAGATGAGCCTATATCTCCTTTCTTTTCTTTTTCCCTTTTGATGACAAGTTACTGTCACTGAATTTTGCTTATGTATCATTGTTCGAGTCCACAAACTACATTCTTGACACAAAGTATAAATTCATGTACATTTCCTTTAGACTCAGTTTCTCTCAAGTGCTACTTACCTCATTCACAGCAGAACCGATCTTCAAATCCCCTAGATCAAAATACCTGTCAAGCTTGCGAGCTCTGGGAATGTGAGGAGGGCGGAGGACATTGTAGAAGAAAAGGGATACTGAATCATAAAAGAACTGTGGTCTAGAGGAGTTGTGATCACCATCAAATTTTATGATATTTTTGTCTCCCTACAAATTTAGAGACCAAGTTATATATGTTGTTCATGGCAAACAGTACAAAATAGCATATTTCTTTGAAAAGCATTAGCCTGATGGCTTGAAGGAATACCGCATATAATTCATGGATGAGATCAGAATGATGAGGCTGAATGAATTGGTCATCATTACCATGTGCAAATAAAACAGGAATGAATGTCTTCGGTGCAACCTGGAAGCTTTTAAAGCATTAAGATAGTCATGAAAGGAAGTGACTAAACTATTCGTTTAGCCAAAAAATTATTGCTATTATACTATAATTATGTGTGAAATAGATTGTGTTCAACATAATTTATTGAAGAATAAAAAATGTTGTGAATCTCCCTAATAATTGAGTGAATCTAAAGATGTAAGATTTCAAGGTGAAAATAGGATTGGGATCCTATCCTGTTTCTTGTTAACAGAAGATGCTCTGTTTAATAAATCCTAACCATTTATTAAGGTTGAAAAAAAGCCAAATAACCCACTAAATCAGGGATGCATGTTCCCCATTCTTCTTCCATAGTTTTAGTTGATTTTATTTCAATGGTACTAAGTACTAAAGCGCAATAAATGGTTAAAATTTATTAAAACATATCTCTCTTGTTAACAATAAATAGAAGAGGAGGATCCCAATCTGGTAAAAATACATGATAAATTAAGTTTACATGAATAATTCTACAATTTCAAAAGTGGACCAGGTCAAGAAAAATTTGCAGAATGAATCCATACCTGCAAACAGTTCAGGTTCATAATATCAAACTTTGCCTTCTTCTCAATAACCCGCCGCATGTATTGTACAGCCATTTTAACCTAATTGTGGAACAAATCAACAAAATCTTAGAATTAATTGCCTTGGGTGCAGGAAATTGCATTGCTAGGAAGAATCAAGAAAGAAAGGAAAGGGTTTCTAAAAATGAAAAGGAGAAATCTGTCCTCCAAGGTTTCCCCTTCACAAAGAGCTAATGCTCAATTTATAAAGAACTAAACATCTTAATCTCCCTTTCCCCTTACATCCTCCTATTAATTATTTGATTAACTAACCAATAACTAACTGATCAATATCCTAACTGTCATAACTAACTCCCCCTTTCTTCTAGTAAAAAATACCACACCTGCTTAAAATCAACCTTGTGCTCAAGGTTGAAATTGGTAAAGGTATTGTTCATTTGTGAATTGAGCACTGGCTCTGTGCGAAAGGGAAGCCCTTGGGAGGGAGATTTTTCTCCTATTCATTGTTATGATGATCCTATTCAATAATTTTTTTCTTTCCTTTCTTATTTCAATTCTTTGTTCCTGACAAACATATATGATAAATTGTTCTTAAAATAAAAGAAATATTACAACTATAGCCTCCTATTTCTTCCCCAGAAACACAACTAAACAGCATTTGAGATGATTTATAGCAATGCAATAGTCAAATCTTTTTACAACCAGAAAAAAACCATATTGATGATGCACACCACATGTGGCAGATACCATGAACTACTACAATCTATAGGTTCATATCATATCGCTCCAAGAAGTAACAAGTTAACCAAATGAAGATCCTCTTTTTCTATTTTAATTCCAAATTTACTATTATCACAAAGGAAAAGGTAGAATCTGAAGTACTACATATGCACACACACAGAGAGGGAAGGAAGTAGAGAGAACGTGTACAGTGAACTTTGGAAGTCGAATTTTATAGACATCAGCAAGCTCCATCATCAGACCATAAAGGTTTGAAAAGGCACTATCCAACACCATCCCAGCAATAGAAGGGTCTTCAGCTCCATAAAGAAGGCTACACAAAGCATAGTGAGAAATAAATTACAATAAAGATTCCCATATATGAGGCTTATAATTACACAAACTGTTAAAACCCAGCATTGAATTCTTGAGTTTAGACTTTCTTGAAAAGCCTTCTTTTGGTTTACGTACAACATGTAATATAAGTACATAGAAAGAAATAACTATTGCATAAAAAATCAAAGAAGCTTATTGGAAGAAGTAACACCTAGTAACAGCACCCATTGATCGTCCCCAAAGACCGATACGAGATACTTGTTTGTTGCTTCTTAAATATTGCACCACCATCTTGAGATCATCTTTCTGTCACAGAAAATATTAAACTTGAGAAAACATTGCAGTAAAATTACACAGATAAGCATGCAACTGATGCAAGTGTATACATGTATTGCATTGTTGATTTCATCAAAGATAAAATTTAAAGATACTCAAGAGGAAACTTAATCAGATTGATAAACATATAATTTTGGAAACTAATTAAAGAAATAAATATATAGGTAACTTACTTCATGCCAACCAAGGCTAACATGGTCTCCATCAGATAAGCCTGACCCCGAGAAGTCAAGTGTAAAAACAGTAATATTTGATGGAAGAAGAATAACAGCAGCTTCATTGGCATCAGCCCTACATCCACTGTATCATAGTACATGCAGATACATATCAAAATAGAGAAGAACTGAGTGAGCGTGTCATTCTAAAAAAAATGTTAAAAACTGGTCTTTATGATCATTGCAGTGACAACAGTATTCGTAAAAGTTGGCTTACCTATTTCCATGGCAATATATAACACAAGGAAGAGAAATATCTTCAGGCAAAGGTGAAGGTAGATAATGGCTACACTGCAAGGTATGACCTCTGAAATTCTTGAGCTGCAAGGTTTATAAGAAAAAAGGAAGATAATCTATCTAGTTTCGAAAAATTTGCAGTAAATTGTAGTCATAAAGTAACTTCTAAAATTGGACAATAGTAGTTGAATCTAAATAAACTATGTCCATACTTGCCTCCAAATCCTGCCGTTGGTATGTTCTTCCTGCAAGGGTGAATTCCTTTTCCCATAGGTACTGATTTGGATCATATTCAGCCCTATATATTTGACAAAGTAGATACACTGTAATTTAATTTACTAGAAAAAAGATAACCACAAGTAGAGCATTGGATGCAGGGGCACTCAGGTAGTTGAATCAGCTGAGTACAAGAAAAAATTTCAGAAAAATGTAACACCTGGGGGGCCGAATAATGAAATTGATGAATTGCTCAATCATCTTTCTTCAACATGTATCTCAGAGAAGCTCCACTTCATAAGATTACAACTGGGATGGAGCCTCTGAGAAGATCAAAGTCAATTCACCCTCATCTTTCGAGACAGAAAAAACCCCTGTAGTTGCTCCTCAATCTCAAATCATCCAAGCCTGAATTTGAATGACAGACATTACTCAAGGAACACCATTTCCAGCAAATGCTGTTAATGCCCTATTCCTGTAAGAATCATATACCAAAACCTTTATAAGAAAGTGTCATTTTGAATCAAAAGGGAACAGGTTACATGGGAAAAACAAATAAAATGAAAGCGTTTCCATAATCAAACGCCATAATTTGTTCACAAAAGCTGCTTCTAGGAAAAAAAAAACATGTAAAAGGCACAGAAAGCCCGAAGTTTCTACCCCAAACAAAAGCTCCTTTTGAACCCCACTTTTTTCCACCATCATTGCATCAACTTTATCCACGGGTAAAAAATGCAAATCAAGAGTAACATTATACACGTGAGTCCCACGAAACAGTCCCAAACATTGCAACAAGAATGACAAAAGCTGATGAAACAACTAATGAGCCATGAATGCAGGCAGAGGGATGAAACAAAGGAACAAAAATTCCTTGTTAGATCCCACATTCACCATGTTCATGAATATCAATCCAATGCCCCCCGGAATCTGATTTAACAACAAGCCGAAGCAAAGCCCGGGAAAATGGAAAGAGAAAAAGAAAAAGACAAGAACTTTACCAGAAAGAAGAAGAGGGTATGACCCAGAAACAGAAGCAAATGCCAATCGAAAGAGTAAGCAAAAATGGGAGGGAATGAAAGTTTTGTTGTTGTTTTTTGGTTTGTCGTTTGGATTTTACTGAGTAGGAGAAATCATCGGAGATGGGAAATGAAGGAGAAGATCAAAAACAGACAGAACATCTGAAACAACCAGCTGGAATTTCCTTAAATTTCTACTTTTTCTCTCTTTCTTATTCTGTTCGTTCATTCATTCATGCTGAGCTTGTCTGTCTCATAATTAAACATCAATTAATGAAGTCTTTACAAATTTAGCATCTTATGTTATGTTATTTGGTCTCTTCTTTCAATCAAAATACTAACCAATAAAGTTCTTACACTTTATAGCATTATTTAATTACTGTGAAGACCATATTCCATTAAAATATTAAATGCTATTAAATGACAGTTATTGTCTTCATAAAGAAATTAAATGTTATTAATTTTATGTAAAACTCAGCCCTTTGTTTCATTTTATCCCGGTTTGATGTTTTCTGGAAAAAAATTATTTCTCTCAATTTTGAAAAGAAATAATTCTCCTTTGTATATTTCTTTATAGTTTCAATAACACTTATTTTGTTTTCTCTGTTATACCATTATTCTCTAGTATCATTTTAAAATAATTTTTGTATACGTTTTTGGATTAGATGAAGAAGAAAATAAATAAAGAAAATATTGTATAACTTTTTTTTGTTAGAATCGATAAAATTTATTTATTTTTTCTACAAAATAATAAAAGAACGAAGAGAGTATATTATAGATACAACAACTACTTTTCCATAATTAAATTTACGTATTGCATTTTCTAAAATTATTTTTCAAATTAATTGTCATTCATTAATAATTATAATTTTATTTTAATTTCCAAAATAAATAATGTCGTTAATATAAATTTATTCATGATTAATCACAAATTGAACAATTTGACGATAAAATATTCTCTTTATTCTTTTTCAAATGTTGTATTTTGGAAATTTTTTATGTAACTTTTATTCAAAGTTTGAGTTTTTTTTTTTCATTTATATCCTTACCATTCATCAATCTTTTGTTTTTTATTTATTTATTTAGATGTAAAAATTGAAAATTTAACATAGAAATTCTTATGAATATTTTATTTGTAACAATCCACAAGAATAAAACCTATCCTAACAGAACTAAAAATTCACAATTACACATAGTAATTTATACTTATGTTGCCAAATATATAATTGTACTAATATAAAATTTAAAACATATTTATAAAATATCTATCTATCTATCTATATATATATATATATAAGTTTTTCAAAATAAATTACTAACAACAAGATTACTCACATCTTTCATAATCTTCTTTATGATATCATTGGCTCCATATAGTACACGATTATTACATATAGAAAACAAAAAAATATAGACACAAACAAAAAAAAAACTAATAAAGGGAAAGGGGTAATATTTTTTATTTATTTTTCAAAAGGGAGTACTATTTTTTCTACAATAGTAATATTACTCTTTTAATTATATATAAAGGTTTACAAGCCCTCGTTAAATACCCAATCAATTAATATTATTTGAGTTAAAATAAAGAGTAAACATGTAAATGCTGATAAATTAAAATTAAAATATGATTTTTTTTTTTCAAAAGATAGTGTATATCTTAGAATTTAGTCAAACCATTTCTTTCGATCATCTCAAGTTATAATTCTTAAGTTAAATTTCAATTATTTTTTAAATATCAATAGTTTAAATTTTAATTTAAATTTTTTATTCAATACCTATGACATTTAATAACTTCCTAAGAAAAATATCAAATATGGTTAATAACTTTACTTAAAGAGATATTTCTATACACTAGTTTTACCTTTAACTATCTAGAAAGGTTAATGAGAGATGTGGTTGAATCAATTATTAATACTTAGTTTACAGAATTAAAATATACAATTTAGAGATGAAGATGTTTATTCTTTATTTCATTTAAATGCCTATTCATACATTTTCTTACAATTAGTTAAACAGTTTTTTCCCACTATCTTAAACTTTAATGTGTATGTTAATATATTTCATCCTTTTGATTTTTTTTATCTATTTTTAAATTAATATTTTATTTCTTTCTATGGAAATTGTGTATGGTGTTATAATTTAAATTGTTTTTTTAAATTATAAATATAATATATTAAAATATTTTTATTTACTACAAATATTAATCATAATATAATTTACATATTGAACATAATGTTATTATACATTTTAATTATATAAAAATGAACATTTACCAATTACATAATATATAGGCTGAAATTTAAATATTTTTAAAAAGGTTAAAGTTGCACCCTTTTCTCCCTTCTAGATTGTGGCAAGAATGATTATTATTTTATTTCTCTTTACTAATCTAAATGATGATACTACCTTTGTCGTTTGATTTGTCACTTTTTGAATATTTCTTTGTCTCAAATGATTTGTTACTTTAGAAGATATAAATTATTAATTTATTTTTTCAATAACATCCTTGAAAATAATAAACGCTTGTAATTATACAATGTATAGTAATTAAAATGTGTGCCTTAAAGAAAAATAAGATGAGATGAAAAATGTACTAATTAAAAACAAAGATTTAGTGTTGTTTTATTTGATGCAGTTTCACTAAAAATAGAAGGTTTACAACAAAAACAACATGAAAAGCGAATATTCTTGATTATTGGAACTTTAGGGAAAGTGATTTGTCTGTCTGTTAATGCAGTGAAATTAAGATCCAAAGTTTGTGAGTTATCATGTGTTAGATGAAGAATAAATGTTTTCAAAAATATTATGTGAAATTTAATTTATATTAAAAAGTTTAAAACAAATTAAAATAGATAAATTTATAACAATTGAAAACATCTAATTACCTGATATTGAGATTTGATTCAATAACTAATCATGTCCTAAATTATCATTTTATAATTTTTAGCCAGCTTTGCATACACTTTTAGATTTTAGTTAGTTTTTAGCCCTTTTAACTAATTTTTATCAAAAATAGTCTATGTTTTGGGTTCGGCTCTATTTTTCTTCTAGTCATGTTTAGGTCTCTTTGTTTATTTTGAGAATAATTTAATCAATTTTAAGCTTTTGAAGAAAATACAAACTGGCAAAGCAAAACGTGGAAGAGATGGGTGAAAAGTGATGCAAAAAAAAGCATAGTTAGGTATCCAATTATGCTACTTTCAGTAGAATTATTCAGTACAATTTGTTTATGGTATCGTTTGCCTTTTGCTTTTCTCAAAGAGAGTCCTCTTGAAATTTTCATCTGTTTGAAGCATAAACCCATGTCATAATCATAGAATAGTAACTTTGGTTCCATAGTTGATTGAGATTGTTGAGGAAGCATCAGAGCAAAATTACTAATGGGAAATCCTCATGAACACATCTGACATTGAACACGGTAACTACTGTTTGGTTTTGAACTTTGATTAATAATTCCTTTAGTGGGAATCTCATCTATATGGATACAATGACTCAGCTAACAATTTGATTCAAGGAATGACACATAGGAGAGTGCATTTATAGAATTAGTTAAAAATATCTTATCAATCTTGAATTCTCGACATGCAAAAATGAAGCTATCTGATTAAAATATTCATAATGCAATACATAAATTTAAAAACGCTGTAACAAAATTAACTCCACTCCCAATGATAAAGGTTGTTGAAATGAATATTTAATATAATTGTCCCCATTTTTATGCTTGTTTTTTACTTGAAAAATATATTTTTTATTGATGAAAAAGAGAAGTTAAGCCAAATGTTCTAAGGACAGTTTTTGTTATTCAAAGCATTTCAATTGAAATACAAGACCAGCCTACAAGAGGAAATTGACACATGTTGATAAAATATCTTGCTCTTCATTCTAAATTTAAGGCGAGGCTTCTTGTCTTTTTGGTTGCTGATAATCATTAACCAATACCATTTTGGTATTTAAAAATAGATTTTCAGTCTTTATTACCAATATGGAAGAGAAGGGGAGTAAAAAGGGAGCAAAGTAACAGGTAATGCTTATATTTTTCCACAGCATATGATTTACAGAAGCAATATTCTTTTCTTTGGAAACCTGTAGTTGTGTATCAATCATCAACCACTGAGCAGCATGAGTCCACTTTAATGAGCAGATGCCCCACACCAAGCAGCATATATGAACCATTGAGATCCTGCACATTATCCTCAGCAATGTATCATCTTGAATCGCCATGTATACACTTTCAGAAGTCATCAGCTGAGTAGCCTTTACCTAGCTGAGGCATTTTAGCTTTCCTTGAATAAGTATTGATGCTTCCAACCTCTTGCTATTTGTATGTTTACTCAGCAAGGAAAATCACAAGAAGCTAGCTACTTGGCTTTACTATGCCCTGAAGCTTCCATCCACCAAATCCTGCAGTGGCAAATGCCTGTAAAATACTAAGTTAGATACACATCTTTTTTGTCACTTCAAAACTGCATATTTTTATCTTTTGGAAGCTAATCTAATACTGAATGAAAGTCTTCCACTGCTGCAAGATATGCAAGTAATTAAGTTTTTTTTGCCCCCTCTTTTTATGCCTGTGAAAATAAACTAAAAGGTCAAACCACACCTATCAAAGTGTTTTCTAACCCATTCTGGAGCACTTCCTGGGTGTGGGAAGGGTTAAAATAATGGTACAAACTTTTAAACTTATACTCCCTGCCACCACCCTGGCATTGAAAACTAAAGCTTTGTGGATAATCACGTACGAGGCAAATCCAAGCATACCAAGGATTTCGAGTTTAAAATTATTGACACTTTCTAACGTAGACTTCAAAATTTAGAAAGTGAGCATTGTGGTGAATGGACACAATTAGCCTGTTTCCAAAATAAAATCCTATAAATAGCTTTTCTTTTTGGGGCAAGTCTCAAGCATAAAAGCAACTAGTTTTAAGAAACAATAACTAACTATCTTGGGTTACAGTACAGTTATCTCAACACATTATGAGTCACAGTTTTATCAGATTTAGGGGAAGGAGTAATTTCCAGGGAGTGATGATGACCACAAGGAAAAGAAATTCTCCACTGTGCCTGCAGTTACTGGAAATCTAGAACTAACAGCTTTACAACAAAGCTTGATATTAAAAGGTAATTTCAAACTATTATTCGCATTGGCATATTTGTTTTTCACTTGAAACAGCTCGAACCCCACTTGAACTCAACAAACCAAGCCAAGCTTTGAGTTCATCAGGGGTTTAGGCTGCCTGAACTAAAAAACAAACATGCCATTCAGCATTCATGTCACAAACATAATTTTATTATCGATTTCCCAAACCTCTAATCAACAAGAGTCACTTAACCCCCGAAAAATTAATTATATGCTATCAAAAGAAAAATAAACATTTTCCATGAGTGAAATTATAGATATTTCCTCTACAAAATACTCAACAAATTTTATGAACTGCAAAGGACGCTTAATCAAACATGAGAAGTTATTACACTTCCAATGAACAGCAACATTGCATCCAGGTAAAATCAACTTGAAACTGTCAAGGAATAACTCTACTGAGGAAAAAGAAGAACGTCCCACTTAAAACATCCACCCGACACAATTAACCATTTTTAAGGCACAGTGAACCACCATTACACATTTTAATAACGTCATGACATTATCAACCATTTGTAAGGTATATCTAACCATTAGTGCCAGAAGTATAAATTAATAATTGTATACAATACAATCACATTCATTAACTCTTACCACTTGTGAGACAAAGTTAACTATATTAGAATTTTCAATAATTTCAAGACACTATTAACCATTTGTGTGGCATATTTAACCATTAGTACCACTAGTAAAGATTGATAATTGTATACATACGTTCATTAACTCAACCGCTTCTGAAGCAACGTTAATCACCATTAAATATTTCAATAATTTCATGACACTATAAACCACTTGTTGTGAGACATATTTACCCGTTACTGTCACAAGTATTGATCAATAATTATATACAATCACTTTCTTTTACTCTTAAATCACTTGTGAAACAAAGTTAACCATGTTTTATACGTGATTAATCATCAAGTGACAGGTAGACACTGGGAAGAGAATTCCCTAAAAGCCTAAGTAGTTAGGTGAAGATCATGAATAGTTCTAGTACATCTATAATATACACAAAATCTAATCCAAAGAAGCATAGAGTATCATTTCTTCATTTAATGGGAACCGCAACTTCAGATCCATGGAATTTGGGGTATGTCAACATCAAATATTATGGGTCCTAGTAATGACCCATTACCAATTGTTACGAAATTATGCACATTCTCTATAATCTGATTTGTGAGAAATATAATAAATGCTGAATAATAACACAATTAATAACGGAATTCAACTACATGAAAAAGGGAAACAATAAAAATAGTGTTTACAAACACTCAACACAATTACACCCAAAAAATAAATTAATATTTTCTCTTACTAAAGTAGTTCTCTCATTAAATCTCACTCTGTTTTGGAATGAAAACAAGTCGAACATGTTTTCATTTCTCTCATTTGTTTTCGCTATTTTATGCTACCCAATAGTAGAATGGTTTACCTTCTTTTTCTCAACAAAATAATGATACGTTTCACTCATTTGATAGGGTTGTGACCACATCCAACAATATCCCACTTGAAGACTAATATCAATTTTGTCTTCACATCTAGATCAACGCAACAACCTTTTTTAATTTGTTATTCTATCAGCCAGCTAAAGTGGAGCACAACTTTAGTTTGGCAATGGTTACTATCTCTGTCATCATGTCTCTTGGGTTCTTACTTCCTACGATCTTTCTCAATGTTAACACTTCATCCTCAAGCAAATATTTAACGACGAAGTGATAGCAGATACAGATGTACTTCGCTCTAAAAAAGTTGAAATTTGTTGATAGATGTGTTGCACTCTGACTATCTCAATCCAAAACACTCTTCTACTTGATGAATCTCAAATTTGTTAATATTCCTTGAAGCCATATAAACTCTTTACTGACTATTTCTTACTGCAATATACTCAGCCTTTATAATACATAAAGCAACGATCTTTTGCATCTACAATGTCCAACTAATAACTGTAGACCAACAATGAAAACTTAACAGTGGTACTTCTTCAGCGATCTACTTAACATCCAAAATCTGCATCTACGTAGCCTTGTACATGTAATTCTCCTTTACCAAAGTACATACACTTCAATGTGGTGCCTCATAGTAGATACCTCAAAATCCACTTAATTGCTTCGCAATGAGATTGACTTGGATTTGACATAAATCTGCTTAAAACACTCACTGCATGGCCAATATTTGGCCACGTACAAACAATTGTGTTTGTCAAACTTCCAATGGCTGAAGCATAAGAAATCTTAGCCATGCATGTACATAATAACTTTAATTACTTGTATAGAAAATGGTCTAACCCTAAATTTATAGCCTCATAGATATTGATACGAAACTCCAATAATTAGAAGTTAATCAGAGCACATAATAGTTTGCAAAAGACAAATCCATAAAATATTTTTGTGATCCCCAGTGAATATTTCAGTAGAATAGCTTATTTTCATAAAAGTATAAAAAAGGTAAACCATGAAAGATAACACCTAATATTTGATGGGAAACGGTAACGTCTTGAGAGGAAATATACTATATGCAGTCTTGTGCAAGGTAATGAAATCAAACCTCGTCCCAAGATTTTCCAGCAGTCTCAAGTAGTGCCGCATTGCATGTTTTTAATTCCACGGAGGCCCCAGAAAACATTGATGCTGCTTCTTCCCACCCCCTATTATGTCCCATGCACCTGTATACCACTCAATGATCGTCAAAACTTATCAATCTTAGTTTGTAAGTATCAAATCTTGTTTCTTAAAAAGAAAATTTAAACATATTATCCAAAAATAAAATAAAGGCCCCTAAGAGAATCCTTGACAACGAACATTATTGTTTAGTTATAGGTTTTATATGACATGATAGAGATAACAACCACCTACACACACAGGGTAATTACCAGCCAGATTCAACAAACAGATGAGTCATATGCATCTCAATCCTCTTTATGGAAGAAGTCCAAAAACACTACTCAAGTAGTTCAAGGAAATTAATATATGGTTATGAAAAAGGAAAATGTGAAATGTGACTCTGCTGACTTTCTGTATTCAAAATCCACGTGTGATTTCTCAAGTATAGCAAATTCAATCTACAAATATGGCAGCAAATAAACTATTGATAATAACTACAATGTTTCTGTCCATAGGTTGTGCTTGTGAAAACAATCAAAGGCATTTCTAATGTAGTTTCATTCATCAATCTCCACTTTCAAGTACCAAGACAAAAAAATTTAGAAACCACCCAAAAGGTCTGGAATTTGTAGATACTCACATGACAGTAAGTATCTCATCCTTTGAATATCTACAAATAACCTTTTGAAGGTGCTCTGCAGTTTGCCCATCCATAGCTGCTATTGAATAGAAACTAGAAACAAAATGAACCTCAGCCTCCACCAGCTCCTGCACTTGCTCTTGCATTATCTTAAGTGTCTCCTTAGTCCGCGCAGCATCACTGCAACACGAGAAACCAATGCACAACTCAAAAAGCAGATCCAACCCAACGAGCCTCAATTCCAATGCCACAACACAAGCAAGAGCCACAAAATCGCTAACCTAGACAAGATAAGTTCAGGAATCCAACCCAACTCTTGGAGCTTGCGGGAAACTCTCACCGCATCCTCTTTCCCCGACTTGCTCAGCGGCCGGTCATGATCTGAAAAAAATACATTTTTCATTTATCTTCCTTTCAAATTCTTAAAATAAAGGTTTAATATTCTTTTTCCCCGGTTCATAAACCAAAAAATAATAAAATACATGTACTAAAAAGCAAAAATTGGTACATTTGCATGGACCCAAAATAGTATTTAAGCCATTTTTTTCTTGAAAAAAAAAAAGCGTTCCAGGAATCGGGGAGCATGCATGTCCGAAAACACAAACATAATTCACACGGGTAAGGTAATGAAGTTCGAGAGTTTAACCACGGAATTGCACCAAGCAGAAACCCACCAGTTGTTCTACTTGGAAGCAGTACCACTTTTCTCCGTTTCCATTCCAATTTGTTAGAAGGCTATGTTGGCACTCAGTAATTGCGCAAAGATTGAGAGTTCAAAAGTGAAAATCGGGAAGAAGATTGGTTACCGCGGAGAGAGCGGTTTGCCCAGGAACTCTTAGCATGGCGAAGGAGAATGAGGCGGCGCGAGACGGAGACGGAGTCGGAGAAGGGTTCTGCTAGCTGGGTCTCCTGTTTTTGAATGAGCAGAGAGGATTTGGCGCATAATTGATTAGGGTTTCGAACTTTGCTCCGGCGACCGGAAAAGTTAGGTGCGACGGCGGTGCTGCAGATTACAGAATGCATCTCGCACAAACCCACATTCATGCTCACACTTTGAGGATTTGAGCCTTTTCTCTTTCCTTAACTTTCTCAAATCTAGAAAACATATATTTTTATTGTATAAAAATAAAAATATTAAACAAATTTAAATACTATCTGAAAAAGGAGCCATTTTGGGAATATTGTGAAAATATTAGTGAGCACATGAGCAAAGATCTATAACTCTTTTGTTCAAAGGAATTAACTGAGTTATTTAGTAGGAATTACCTAATTATTAAATAGGTTGCTCAATACATCTTATTTAGGGTTTTCATGTAAAATTTAGATCCATGTCATAGGTTTAATTAACTTGATTATTTGAACCAAATGGTTTGTTAAGCATAATAACACCACTATACAAAAATATTTCCTTGGTTATTAGTTTTTTAAAAAATACTTTTATAATATAGCTTTGATATCAAACTATTTATTTAATTGTATATTTATCCATGCAGTTTAATTACTAGCGACTAATTCTATTTTTTTTTTTTTGACAAAGAAAAATCTAGGACTTTTGAGAATTTGGGCAGTGAAAGTTTAAATTATACATTTCTTTCTTGCTTTTTATATTATATATAATATCACAATTCTTAATTGATAGTTTTTTTTTTATTATTATTTATAATTATCAGATAAAACCCAATAAAAAGAAATATTAAAATTTGAAACCTAGCTAAGAATTGAGAAGAGAGTGAAATCTTGTGTGACTCGGTTGTGATGTCCATATTGATATTGGAGACAGTAGCATTATTTTATTTTTAAAATAAATAAGAAAAAAAGAAAAGAAAATCTTACAGAGTAATCTGTGTCTGGTTTTATCAATCACAGACTCAAAGGTGGCGTTATTATAATCTATATATTTTGCAAAGCTGCTTCATTTGTATGCGCAGATCCGATTCAGGTCCTTATCACTAAGATCCAACAACTTCACAACTACAAGGACCTGCTTTTCCCTTCGATTCACGAACCCAGAAAATTAGATTGAAAAGGTTCGATTTTTTTAACCTTTCAACCGCCCCCTTTTCATCATTCTTGTTATGAATTGCAATTGCTTCACCCCTTTTAATTTTCTTAATTCAATTATCCTTTTTCTCTGTTAAATTTTGTTTTTTTTTTCTGGGTATATATTTGCTGCTAGTTCGTCTCCGGTTAGCTCGTTTAATTTGTTTTTTTTGGTTTTCGAAAATTGTTTTCTAGGACCACGTGAAACCATTGTTTTAATTTCTGAATCTAGTAAAAAAATATTTCTGTTATGTACGTGGATGTGTCTATTTTCCTGGTGGGGTAATTGAAATTTGCCCAAATTAATGTTATGTTGCTCTTAAGCTTTGCCGGCTTTCACTTAGCTTGTCAGTTTAGGTTTGGAATCTAAATGAGACGAGATGGGATTTAAAAAAATAAATAAAGTATTTGGTTTTAGGGTTTGTTTAAAGTTCTTGTTGCTGCTAAATGTCTGTTAGTGGTGTTCTTTGCTCTGTAAAATTGAACCAATAGTATATTTAGTGCCTACTATAACAAAGAATTTGGTGTTTGGATTTTGTATTTTTTGTAAAATTTAAGCTTAGTATCTGGGGTGCCTAGGTCATAGAGTTTGATGTTTTTCAACTCATCTTAGTACGCTATCTCAATGCTAGATATCGGTTGAACGGCATCAGGAAACATGTCTCAATACCATGGTGATGAAATGGACTATGCGGCAGATGATAATGAAATGGCAGAGGTAGAAGATGATATGTATTTTCGCGGCAGAGCATTTGGTGAATCAGATTCAGATGATGATGACGACTATGAATATGACCCTTTGGTTTGTTTCGACTCATAAGCAAAACCTTGTTTGCTCATTCTAACTGTGAAGCCCTGTTCAATGTTATGTGTGTGTACACACATATTTTGTCTGTATTATTGCATATGTATTTGCTGGCTTCTGGTTTTATTGGACAGCTTAATACAATGTGGTCGTTGACATAATATTTTCATTTTCTTGCACGTCTCTCTTTTTCTTTCCCTGATGCAGGAAGACCGAATAACAGATACCACTGCTGCAGAAGCTAGGAGGGGGAAGGATATCCAAGGTATACCTTGGGATAGGTTGACCATTAGTCGTGAGAAATATAGACAAACCAGACTAGAGCAGTACAAGAATTATGAAAATATACCACAATCTGGAGAAATGTCAGAGAAGGTAAATATGTTAGTTTGGAGGTTGCTGAGTAGTTGTTTTTAATTTTTGAAAGTATTGTTTGACCCTGTACTTTTTTTCACCACATCTATAGGAATGCAAAGCAACAGATAAAGGGGGAAATTATTATGATTTCTGGCAAAACACTAGATCTGTGAAGTCAACAATACTTCATTTCCAAGTATGTTGATTTTGTAATTCTTTACTTCTATTCATGTGAGGATGTAATAAGATTTGTGCAATCTACAATCCATGTTTATCATCTTGTTTCTTCTGGAATGACTTTTACCTCACTGTACACCTTTGTGATAACTGACACTGTTTTGCTACATCGGATATATGTTTTTGTTTTCCTATTTTCTTGTGGAATTTTATATTAAGCAGTTGTTGGCAATACTATTATGTGAAACCTCTAATTTTTTTATTTGCAGTTGAGAAATTTAGTTTGGTCAACATCAAAACATGACGTATATCTTGTTTCAAATTACTCAATTATTCACTGGTCTTCATTAAGTTCTAAGAGGTCTGAAGTCTTGAATGTATCAGGGCATGTAGCTCCCTGTGAGGTAATAATTTTTGGTAGTTATTTTATTCTATTGAAAACATCACTTGGAAACAAAGCTTCTGAGATTTCAAATGTGTGTTTTGCTAATAGAAACATCCTGGAAGCCTCTTGGAAGGTTTTACTCAGACACAAATTAGTACATTGGCAGTACGGGATAACTTGTTGATTGCTGGAGGCTTTCAAGGAGAACTTATTTGCAAGGTATTTTTTTTTTTTTGTACTTATGAATGATTAGCATTTTAATGCAAATAATTATTCATCTGATGCCATAAACCTTCTACTCTTCTTCTGTATGTGATGTTCCCCCAGAAAATATCGTGCACAAAATTTCTTTTTAATCTTTTGGCTTTTGTTGCACATATTAGTATATTGGTTTTGATACGCTCACTTATATACAGTATAGATGTTAACCTTTTTTTTGAGATAGGGTTGATTTTATTTTTTTATATGATTAATTGAAACTGCTTAATAAAATGGGAATAATATGAAGCCACCCTCAATTTTATTTTTTTTAATTTTTTCCCTTGATATCAATGTCCTGCAGTACTTAGACCGGCCTGGAGTTAGTTTTTGTACCCGAACTACGTATGAGGACAATGCAATCACAAATGCTGTGGAGATATATGACCATCCAAGGTCTTTCTTTCTTCTCTGCTTTCTTGTTATCCTTTTGATTTTTTTTTTTTCGGGTCTTAAACTGTTGATATAATGTTAGAAATAACTGTACACAGCTCTCAAATAGGGCTTCTTACTAACGATTGATTAATGTATCAGTGGAGCTGTTCATTTCATGGCTTCAAACAATGACTCTGGAGTTAGAGACTTTGATATGGAAAGGTTTCAGCTTTCAAAGCATTTCTCCTTTCCTTGGCCAGTAAATGTAAGTACCTCCACTTGTTTCCACGTTTTAAATTATAGATATGAATAATAACATTGTTATTATTGTTATTTTGATGCGTAGATATGATTATTGCTTTATGCTAGGATTTTTTACCATCATATAGGATTTATGAGTAGATATCATTAATAATTTTGACAATATATTTTAGTTATTTTCTGTACTGACTGCCTGACCAAGTGTCTTTGGGGGAAACATTTTGGTACCATTTGACCATCTTTTGGCCTAAACTTGTACAGCTTGCTTGCATAATAAATTTATTGTGAACTTGAATGTTGGATACCCTTTTCTGGTCAATTTGGGCTGAAGTGGGTGTCTGTATGTCTTGAACTTGGTGTTAAAACTTAAGCAAATATTAATTTCTGGATGAGCGGCCTAAAAAATATTCATGCACTAAAGAAGAAACTCTCATTTGATGTCAATTTTAAGACCTCAGCACTTATTTTAATTTTTCAGCTTTACATCTATCTTAGAAACTCCTCACAAATACAAAATTGTATCATTATGGGTAGATTCTAATGGTTAAAGTTTAAAAAGGGAGAGAGAATTGATAATAATTGAATCTATGGGCCTTCTGCCCATGTATCTAAGAAAGAAGAAAAAATGAAATGGACCAGTGAAGGTGGAGTGAAGAAGAGATATATGTGTATGAGGAGAGGAAAGTATGCTATTATGAATTAAGGATGAAATGGTGGAAGAAGAGTAACAAATGTAAATGTGGCAGCACTTTCTATGTTACCCTTTGAATTTCTTCTTCTGTAAATGAGAGTTTCTGGTTGAACTCTATCTTAACTTCAGTATAATTCTAGTCCCTACCAGTTTCTGGTTGAACTCTATCTTAATGTTCGAAAATATGATTTAATGTCTATTGGTAAATGGCATAAATGGTAATATGAATTTGTTTTCTTTGGGTCTGCAGCATACTTCCTTGAGCCCTGATGGGAAACTACTTGCAATTGTTGGAGACAACCCAGAAGCACTTCTGGTGGATTCTCAAACAGGAAAGGTTGGCATCTTCTGCTTGTCTATGTTATATATGCAAGTGTGAAAAGTTCTGAATATCTAATTTCGTTTGTCTTTGTAGACTATCACACCTTTGCATGGACACTTGGATTTCTCATTTGCATCCGCATGGCATCCTAACGGGCAAATATTTGCTACTGGGAACCAAGACAAAACATGCCGTGTTTGGGATGTTCGGAACTTGTCAAAATCTGTTGCTGTTCTTAAAGGCAACCTCGGAGCTATTCGTTCCATACGTTTCACTTCTGATGGTCAGTTCATGGCGATGGCAGAGCCGGCGGACTTCGTTCATGTTTACGACGCAAAGCATGGGTTTGAAAAGGAGCAGGAGATTGATTTTTTTGGGGAGATCTCTGGTGTATCCTTTAGCCCTGACACAGAATCACTTTTTATTGGTGTTTGGGACCGCACCTATGGAAGCCTTCTACAGCTGAACCGACGCAGAAACTACATGTATCTGGACTGCTTGTAAATGTGTAACCTTACTCCTTGTAAGTACCTGCAGTCTATGTTGTGTTGTGTTAGTGTTTAGGAATTTGAGTTTGGTGGTACCATCTTAGCCAAAGAAGAAAAACTGGTGGATTGCCTCATCATCATACATTGTAGAGCATGGATTGAGGATGTTACAGTTGTTTGATGTAGTCCTTGATGCTGAATAACATTGACTTGGAATGTCTGTTTTGAATGTTGGGATGGTAATAAATTGGAGGAAGTTTGTACAGAGGATCAATACATGTGTTGTTTGAGCCTCTCATATTTTACAACATCTGTGTTTTTGATGGTTGGATGTTGCTCAGAATCCCCATACTATTATTATGTTGAAGAATGCAGCAAATAGAGTGAGTGAATGTGGAAAGTAATATCAAGCCAACATTGGCTTCATCTATGTTTCATGACATTGGAGGCTTACCCTTATTTTTACTCTTTTTTCTAAGGAGTTTTATTAATTTTATTATAGTTTTACTACTCTTAAACAAAATCAAAGCTTTTAAAAAAAGTTTACCAAATAATTTTTATTTTAAAAGGTGCTTTTTAAGTTAAAATAAGAACCAAAAAAATATTTTCTACTTGTATCTTTAAATTCTTAGTTTTATCTTTAAATTAAAAGTAACTTTTAAGTAAAAGAAAATACCTGGCAAAAGAAACCTAGGTGTTCAAATATGATGGTTTTTATTTTGGTGTTCAAATATGATGGTTTTAAAGTAACTTTTAAGTAAAAGAAAATACCTGGCAAAAGAAACCTAGGTGTTCAAATATGATGGTTTTTTATTTATGATTTTCAAACTTGTTGTCCTTTTATAAGAAAATGTTGGTGGCTTCATTTGTTGCCCCGTAAATATTTTTTTAACATGATACTGTGACGTGGGACCATGTTGACGGCGTCACAAATCACAAGTATTTTTTTTGGTGATAAGAAAAAAAAATTGAATATGACAAAAAGAAACATAAAAATGACATTGACTAAAGATAAACATGGTTATATTATTTATAGGAACATTTCAAATTAAAGAGAAGTGCTACAAATTAGTTGTATTGAGTTAACGAAGGAATGAACAAAATTGATGTCATTATATTTTTTTTTTTTTTGAAATTAGAGTCAAACGTGTCTATATACATATTTATTTATAATAATACGAGATTATTATTATTTTGTAGAATATAAAAATGTCATTCTGAATTATTTCTAAAAATATAAATATGGAGGTGCAGGACCAAGCAGTACTTAAAACCAAGTTCAAAAGTTAAACCTATCATCACAAACCTTTGATTCAATTGTAACCAGTGACTGGAACCATGAAATTCACTTATATAGGAATCAAAAGCTTCATGTTACTTGTATGGCAACGAAGTTTTTTGTCCAATTTTTTTTATAACTGTGATATGATATACAAAGGTGGTCAAGGCATTGGATGTACATATGTGAAATCTATTACATTCACTGCCATGTAAATTGGCACCTCTTCCCAAAATACTCTCAAAGAAAAAAATGGAAATTCACATGCACACAGGCATTGAAGATGCAACAATATTGAGGAGTAGAAATGGCAACACTATTTATGATTTATCCCTTATAAACAAAATTCACCTTGAGTATGAGTGTGACATTTATGCATGGTGTTCTTTCTTGGGGCTGCTTGCTTCACTTTCTTCATCCACATTCTCCACAATTTGTTTCAGGATGTTCTCTTCCTCTGCTTCAAGTTTTTTAATACATTGTTCAAAAGCAGACACCAACTCTGGACTAAATATAGAATCTGAATCCTCACTAGACTCATTTGCATTACTAATGTCCATTATAGAATAACTACCAAATTTTGGGGTGACATAGGATCCAGGAGAGTATATTCCACCACCAGGAAGCCATTCTCTAAGACTAGCAATGGCTGGATATTCCACACTGGAAGGGATTCTAAGTGATTCTAACCTCTTTGCCACAGTTTTTCTCTTGTTTCCCTTCTCAATGATGCTTGTTTTATGACTTGTAACCACTTCCTCATTTTCAATACCTGAAGTAGATATGCTGCTTTCTGATGCTGTACTCAAGTTGTTGGTCTCCTTCACTATTTTTCTTTCTTTCAATGAATGCTTTTTGTTTAAGCTTGGTTCTTGCATCCTCTTCATTGCACTATCCTTTTCCTCAGCATCTTCTTCATCATTGAACTCACTTTGACACTTGCTTGACCATATTTTATTAACTATATCATCGTATTCCTCCACTGTGTGAAAACTCCTACTACGAGCACCACCCTTAGAGCTCGAGTCAGATGAATTCTCCTGAGCAAGAGACTGCACAATATGTTCTGGAAACTGGTGCCAACTTTTAGACCTGTTCTTTTTGTCTCTCTCAATTTGTTTCCCTTCTCCTTGATCTAGTCCTGCTGATACAGGCTTCAACTTCTTGATAGTTTCAGAACTGGCAGGCTCAATGGCCAGTTTTGAGGATATGTTAGAACTGAGACTCCCAGAGTGCAGTTTGTTGGATACTGTGTTGGCTGCACAGACAAGAGCAAGGTACTGATCACTGCCACCTGAGGAGATGATTAGATCTTCCAACAGTGGAATACCATTAGTTGTTCTCTGTGATATCTTCTTTCTCTCTTCATGGAAACTAATTGACCTCGCTATGACTTTTGAAGAAAAACACCCCATGGTTTAAGATAAGGCACACCTAACCAGGAAAAGAGGAGACAGAAGCACAGGTGTTGCACTAATCACTACATAGAAAACGGATATTCACAAAATCGAATCAAATTCCTAGAGAGCATGAAATATGACTGGTCTTAATGATATACATTTAGATTAGTATGTAAGGATAAAATAAGCAAACTCTAAAGTTTAGAGGATTATATGTGAAATCCTTACCAGTAGTTGGTGCCTAAACCTGCAAAATATGCAGAACTGGGGTCACAGAAGTGTTGAATTGAATCAACGGATACACTAAAGTAGAATCCCCAACTCTGATCAAACAAGCAATTATAAGAACCTGAAACAAGAAAGTTTTAAGATGAAATTGAAAGCCAGCATGGCACTTTTAGACACCAAGACTTTTTCACTTTTTAGCTATGAAAAGCAAAATCCAGCAGTATACTAGGCCACATCTTTATTACCAGATATTTTATTATTTCATATGACTAGGTTTATAATGAACAGACCCTAAAGCCTAAAATTTATTAAATACTGGCCTTTGATCACAAAGTGTACCATTTTGTTGGAACCATGTCTTTTTAGTGGTGGCAGGTTATGCATAGAGTGAACAAGTGGAGCCAGGCTTCAATTTGTTAACTTGAGATCTGGGAATTGTTTGTGAATTGGTGGTAGTGAGACAATGAATCATGATCATTCTTTATTTAAGGTCTAGAAAGTGCTAATGATACCATCTACAATGTCTCTGCCATGTATGCATAAATTTATGTTCATTGCACAGTGCTCAATGCTAGCTGCATTTTCTATCCGGATTTTGCGCAAAAGATGTTCTCTCCTTATAGAAATACCAACATCACTGACCATGATCATTAACAAGGATACAAATAATGTGCTCATGTGTCGTATGTAACAACTTACTTGCCTCAATGGATTTGGATGCACCACTTGTTCATCTTCAATTCTGCTTCTGATTCTGCCTTCCCTTTGGATTTGATTCAAGGTTTGGACTTTGGAGATGGTCAGCATGAGGGGCTGCAAGAGACATAATATCATTTGACAATCAAATATGGGTGGACCCCATTATGAATTTGAAATTAAAGTTTGAATTTTGCACCTAAAACTTGTATTAAATAATGGTACCATAGTCTTTGGCCAACGCAATATGTTCTACTGCTACCCTATCAAATGCATGTTACCATCAATGGAGAAAAATGAAATTGGACAGCAGAGAATGGGTCCCTCATAGACCCTCTAATTCCTGTTCATACATGATTTGCTAATTCCTTTGTCACTGATCTCATGCCACAATGACTATACCCATGACAGCAATTTTAATGACACCAAAACTGAAAAAAATAATAACTTTTTTAACAAAAAAAGTCTCAATTTTCTGGCTGAATACATTGAAGGAATGAAATTGAGGTTTTATGCAACAATAAGGTTGGTGTCTTGGGACTAATGAGATGAGGGGTTAAAATCTTCAAAAATGTGTATACCCTCATGGCATAAGTTTGTGTTGTCTTGCTTTTGAAGATTGATTTTAAATTTTAACGTAGAAGAACATTAATAACGCTAATTTTTTAATAATCCATTAAAATACAAAAAATCATTTAGAATTGAATCTATATTCATTTTCCAACCTTTTTTAGTTAATGTCCTGCTGTACATTTTCAAAAATTCATCTCCTATTTTATTTTAAAGTGTAGCTCTGATTATAATTTTAGGATATGATTGAATAAACTTATTCATAAATACTACTTAGAGTAAAAAAAGTTAAAAATATGAAATAAGTTTATACATTAAAATTAGTTTACACAAGTTAAAAGTACAATTTAGAGAAGTTAAATGAAAAAACTCTCTACAAATTGTTTTATAAATAAATTGATTTATTAAGAAACCATTTCTATTTTTTTTTATTTTTTTAAATTCTTATAGAACTTTTTTTTTCAAAATACTCCTAATCTAGAAAAAATGTTCTGTAGTAGTTCTAGAGTAAATCAAAAAGCTGAAAGAAATGATTCTTTAACAAGTAAAATTTAACAAATTATAATACTAAAATTTGTAATAATGCACTCAACTACATGTCATACAAAAATTGATCGGAATATAGTGATTATAGATCATGTAACTATTTTTATTAAGAAAATATAACTACTTTCACCTAAAAATTTAAAATAATAAATTTATAAGCTTTTCTTATTATATATCATTCAATTCTCATTTTTATTTAGTTGGACTGAAACTAAACTAACATTTCATTCTAAACAAAAATGAACATTATGTATTCTTTTGATTAGGAGTTTTTAACTCGATTTCGGTTTTTCTTTTCATTTTTGCTAACCGATTTTCTTTTTTTTCTTTTTTTTACTTCATTATTGGCTCTTTATATAAAAAAATTGATGGGGATTTTACATTTTAATAGGAGTTTAAATAAAACAATATTAAACTTTTTTATTTAAAAAAACAAACTTTTAAACCCTTCGAAATGTTTGCAGAACAATAACTTATATAAAAGAAAATACGTGACAATTTTGTAAATAATTAAAACACTTCTGTGTTATCTTCATAATGAAAGTACGTAAAGCCATATTCCCTTTATTATTAAATGTGTGCCACTCTGAAGTACTAGAAAATACATTAATCAACCTATTTAAATGAACATAAATTTGTTATTAATTATTATATTAGATTTGCTATAATTTGAGGATAGGATATTAAACACATTTATCTACTTAAAGATTTAATCTCGGAAGTTTATTGAAAATAAACTTTTTACGGCAAAATATGTTTTTAAATAAGTATATAATGAATGTTGGGTTATAGTTTAAAATAATAGTTGGTATGTTAAATCCACTTCCAAAAGTTAGGTTAATTGCACTGGAAGCAATCTCACATATTTTTGCTTTGGACACAAAATTTAAGAGTGGGATCCAAGAAAGAGAAAAAAATGAAGATATTTTTTTTTAAAATAAAACAAATAACCATGGTTGAATATTATGAGTCACTTTTGAACAAATCTTATGGAGTACAATTATAAGGTTCATTCTATTACTTAAAAGTTAAATGCTACTAAAATAAATTAGGTAATATTTCCTTATTTGTTCACATGTTTGGTCCTCTTAAATGTGTAAATCAAGGAACAATGTAAGCTCTATTATCTATCTATCTTTTCCCAATCATCACTCTTCTGGTGTGATCAATAATACCTGTAAACTTTTTATTTCAAATCTTAGAAGAAGTTCTAAAATATATACAATTGAAAACCTTGTGATGCATAAAGTTGGTTTTTACATGAATTTGGTGTAATTTTTTAGATTTATCGAGAAATAGATCATTCATTTCTTTTATAAAAATTGATAAGTTTATATAGGGTGAGACTTTAAAATGAAAAAATGGTGCATCAAAATATAAGTTCTACTTTAAGTAAAAAAAAGTCCATAACTGAAGTTGTCATTATATTATATATTTTTTTAACGAGGTCGTGATACGTAGCACTATTTCAATATTAAGTAAAAAAAAATTAATACTTAAGTCATGCATGACGATATTAAAATCGTATCGTGTATAACAACTTCAATTAAAAAAATTCATATTAAAATTGCACAACGTGCGACTTTCAGTTAAAAATTATTACTTAAATCAGAAGTTGGGTACACTATTCTCTTTGTTTTCTCAAAACATAATTCTCTTTTAATTGCACAACGTGCGACTTTCAGTTAAAAATTTCTCTTTTAAAAAAATTAAGTTCAAGAATAATTTATGTACACTATTCTCTTTTGTTTTCTCAAAACATAATTGTGACAAAATAAAACTTATTTCAAAAGTAATCTTAACAGTTCATTGAGCTTGCAGTGATCCAAATAGGATCTTTAAGTTTTAGAAAAAAAACTTTCTGCACTCCATTACTTTTTACCTGCACCCAATCACAGATCCAAAATAACTAAAATACCCTTTTCATTGTTTTTGGAAAATAATTTCAGAACATAAATTTACGTTATGATTTTCAAAATAGATTTCAACAACTTTTTTGGGAATGTAAATTTTATATTTTTAAAAATATTTTTATAAAATAAATTCTGAAAAATATATTTTAGAACATAAAATTTATTTTTTGAAAAATATTTTTCGAAAAGTATTTTCTGAAATTTATTTTCAGATGCATCACTTAAAGTGTATTTTTGAATTTTTTTAAAAATTTAATGGGTTACAGTTCATAAATGATAGGTGCAGGAGGTTTTTGTCTAAGTTTTAACTAAGGAGCATAGACAGTTTGTCCCTGCACTTCCATAGTTTCTTCTTACATTCCGTACTTTCAATAATATCAAAAATATTCTTATAAAATGTGTAATTATTTGTATTTTAGATTGTATTCAGGATTACAAAATCTAGATAATTTACATAGTTCTCTTCTCTTAAGTCATTAAGATGAGTGATCAAACAAAATTTGTAAATTGTGGTGAGAAGAACACTTATACTATCATGTTATCACAACTTCCATACAAGAATGAAAAAGAAACAGAAAAACTATGTGTAACAAGTTTCAATAAGATACATCACATGCATCCTTAGAGTTCTTTAAGCTTTATTAAAGCAAATATCTGCAAACAACATCTGACAAATTGCACCCTTTGCTAGCTAGCTCTGTGATCACTTGCAGCCAGCAGCTGCAAATCCAACCTTGGAATTGGCAACATCATAAGCCACCTTAAATGTCTGTTGTTGGTAATTTCCAATAATTGAAATGGGGTTAGAGGTAGCAGCAAGAGCCAAACAAGTAAGACCCCTTTCAATTTCTATAAGGGAGTTATGAGCCTCAAGTGCTAGGCCAGCACCCCCACGAAAAATCATCTCAATCTCAGGCACTGTTGACATGTCTTTAACACTTCCCTTGAAGCAAGTATCCAATATGGAAAATCCTGGTGCTGGTACATACTTTTTGGACATGATGGTCACAAAAGATTTTTGCAATGCATTGTAAACAGCTTCAGGTAGCCTTGTGATTACTGTGCCAGAGTCTATAATAGTAGGCACTTTATAGCTTGAGGCAGAAACTTCTATTGGTTTTCCAGCCACAGTAATAGTTGTCAAATCAAGAAAGTATAAGCTTGGAATCTTTGGATTCTTCAACAAGGGAGTGAACTTGTATGGTGATGATGTCAGTGAGGAGGTTCCAATGGACAAGAAACCTGATTGGGAAGAGTTTGGTTGAGAAAAGGATGTGGGAAGGCAATAGGAGAAGGCATTGCCATATTTTTTGGACAATTGTGCAAGCATGGAGAGCTTGTCATTGGCTAAGCCTATAATACCAGCAGCCCTTCCAAACAAGCCTTGATTGTCCTGACCACAGCCATATACAAAAGTTGATGATGCCTCTGATGGGGTTAAGGTTAGCAAATCTTGACTCAAATAGCCAATTGAGAAAGAGTTGTCACCATAGCTTGCTTTGTACACACAAGAGCCAGTTGAATTTGAGCAACTTGGAGCATTTAGTGTGGAGGCCTTGAGAGAGGAACACTGGAGGGATGAGCATGGCAATGTTTTGTAGGTCTTGGATGTGGAAGGAGTGAAGATAGGGTCAACCTGCTCATGGCAGTAAATAACACAAGGCTTGCACTGGAGCCAGGAGAGGGAGCTACCAGTGTCAATAATCATGCTAAAATACTTAGCAGGGGTCCCAAGTCCTATTTTCACATAGTAGTTGCCTGAACCAATTGATAAACCTGATTTCAGTGGTGTGGTCAAAAGGTTAGGTCCCCTCAATTTGTCAGAAGAGGCAGTGGTGGCAGAATTGCTGACACCCTCCTTGTTTGCTAGTGCGGAATGAAGAGATCTGACTCTCTCCTCATCTTCTGTGATCATGTCAGAGAATGAAAATGGTGATGTGGAAGTCAGAGAGGATTCAAGACCTTTCACATGGTACAAATTAAGCTGCATGCCCTCTTTCATGTGCCTTGGATCCTTATCTGAAAATTGAACTATTTGTAAGGTTAATATGCATATATACCTAAACAAACTCAGCATTTCATTCTAATATTGAAAACCAAACTCAAGATTGCTTCTTTTTCTAGATATCACAGGTAATATTCTTGTAAACTAAAATAAAAGTCTCTATACAGAAAAGGAAATTCCACAGCAATAATACAATCTAACTTAAGAGCTAGTTAACAAGCCACTGAAATTCATGCCTTGAACTTCCACAACATAGGATGCTTTAGCAAGATGTGCAGAGAAAACCAGAAACCAAAATATGGTCATCTTGTACACCTCACTTGGCAGGTTCTGCAACATTGGTTCTGGAACTGCTTTAACTCTTCTTGCCTAAGCAGATATATGGTACACACTAGGCCTCTACTCGTAGCCAAACCGACACTTCTTCCTACAAGACAAATGATTAAGGGTGATGCTCTTTATTTTCTTACAAATCTTTCCTTTATAAAAAAAATTATTAAATGAAAAAATAAAATATTGAATGTCTTAGAAAAATGAAAAGTATTTGATATTTACCATACAAGGAAAGTGGGAGAAGTAATAGAAAGATGTTATATACGAGGATTTGGGATCACTCAAAAATAAATAGTAGGCTGGCAAAAGTTCAATGGAGTGTCCTTCATTATCTGCATAGTGAAAGCTTTAAATGTCCTCCAACCCAAGGAGCTCCCACAGCTCGTGAATTACAATGGAGTAACTAGGTTCATGGTCCACCATGACCCTATGGTATTAATATTATTCTCCATGATAGACTAAAGTTGTTACAACAATATCTTAAATACTAAGCACCTACACTACACCTACATATCCTTTTTCAATAATAACAGTGTTAATATCATTAATCACACAACTCAAACATGAAAAATTGAAGAGAAGAGGAAGCATAACCATGCTTGCTGAAGATAAATTTCTAATATTGAAGCTCTGACTTTCTAGCTCAGTGAATGAATGGTTAAGGAAACATATGAAGAGGCCATAAACTGTGACCAACATGATCTGCTTTGGCTATATTAACTTTTAACGGCATGAAATGTTACTATGAAAACGCCCCATACCATCTTGAGATATTAGTTACCAAAGTGTGTGTCGGCAGAAATTCATTGATAATAAGTGTAATGATGATTAGGTGTTGATGAGAGTTACAATCAGTGTAGGAGTTGATATGACATGATGATTTGGCCTTCATTTAAAGGCTTGTTACTTATAAAAAACTGGTGAAAGAGACATGCAACTGTAATCTGTGCCGCATTATTAATCAAGGAGGAAGCGTTGCATAGTGAATAGTGCATAGCTATATGATATCACTAGCTTAGCTACTTGCTACATTAAGAACAAAAGTACACCCTTTTATTGTGAACCAGCAACCTGTGTTTTGATTTTGGCTACATGTGTGCATTGGGGCCATCAGGGTACACTGCCTTCATATGCTCCATTGAAAGAAATTTCGTTAATAGGACCATTAGTTAAATTGAAACAATTTTTAGGCTATGTTAATTGATACAGGTATTTGATGTAGACTACTAGAGTGATTTTTTTGGATGAAAAATTGAATGCATGAAAGTTGGTTGAATCAAATTAAAATTTTTGAGCCACGTAAATGATTGAAAATAATTGATTTGCCTTAAAAATCCTAAGATAATGGATAATTTAAATATGTATTGAGTAGCTATTACAAGGAACTACATTTAAAATATGACAATGATGTTATTTTAATTTGTGTACTATAAATTTTAACACACGAATATGTTTGAAAATATGTTGGATGGATTTTATAAAAAAAAGTTAGAATTTAACTTAAAGCTAATTGACATTTGAAAGAATTTTTTGGTAATCTCGACATTTGGAATTAAAAAAAAAACTAAATTACACGTAATTTAAAAAATGTTCAATTTTAATTTGTGTTATATCAATTTTAGCATACGAATGTCCGAAAATCTGTTGGATGAGTTTTATGAGAAAAGTTTGAGTAGTGCAGTGTATAAATATATTAAGCATCAGATGAAATAACATACTCGTTGAAATGGTATTGCAATATAATGTAAAAACGAATCTAACAGAAATGTACAAATGTACTTAATTCTTCAAATAATACTCTTTTTTAATAAAATTACATCATTGGGTTATTTGAAATCAAAGTATGTTGAAAGACTATTCATTGGTCTTTTAAATTTAGTCAAGTTTTTAAAGTATAAATTGAAAACTTATTTTTGAATTTAATAATTGATTTAAGTTATTTATATAAATGTTTTGAGTATCATAATTAGTGAGAATAATAATAAAACCACAGTATGCGTAACATACCTTTAAAAATTTCCCATCAAGACATGAATATCTTAAATCACAATGGAACATTAGAAATTTGGAGTCATGAAAGAGTGAACTGTGAATTCTTCATATATTATCGAATTGAACTAAACAGGTTTTCACATATTATACACCAAAGGAGTCCAAGAAAGAAAGCACATGCAAGAGGGGTGTCGGGTAAGCGGAGATGAGTAATATTGGTGAAGAAAACACACAGAATTCATCGCCGAAATGCATTGGCTTCACCACCAGACTTGCCTTGAGAATAATATGTGCGACGACGAACACTCTCAGCTATTGATGCACTTCCCCCTTCGCCTGCACCATACACACTTTTCTGAGTACTATCCAAGAAATTTTTGCCACCAGCGTTATTATTCGGGACTGCTTCACGAGCATCAGACTCCTCAGCCTTCTTTATACGTTTCCATCTCTGCTCTTCATGCACTTCGGCAGCCAATTGCATCTGCCTAAGTTTAGCAGCTCGCTCTTCTTCTGAAAGCTTAGGAGCCACGTTTCTGCGCTTGTATCCACGTTCATTTGAAGAAGCAGAATATCTATTGGAGCTTGATTCAGAAAATCGCCCACCTCCGCTTTTTGGGGCATCTATATTGGACTGATCTTCTGAAGCATATCTTTCTAACTTAGACCTATTATAATTCCTGTCACCAACATCGTCTTTGTAGTCTTTGCCATTTCTTTGTCTATGTTGGTGACTGGGTGATCTTTCTCTGTATTTTCTATCTTCATAGTGATTCATCCTTCTCTTTTCTCCTTCACTTGATTCATACCCTGCATTTGATTGAGAGTTATGGACACTCCTTTCTGACTTGGACCTGCTATAATTTCTGTCATCGGCACCTTCATTGTAGTCTTTTCCCTTTCTCTGTCTCTGTTGGTGGCCGGGTGATCTTTCCCTGTACTTTTTGTCTTCATAGTGATCCTTCCTCATATTTTCTCTTTCACCTGATTCATACCCTGAATCATATTGAGCCTTATTATGTTTCTTGTAAATATCTCCATTATCAGTCCTTCTTTTCCTCTCTTCAGTAGGGTCATCTTCTGAATCAGACTGTTTTTTATGCTTTGATTTACTAGAATGGTGCTTCTTCTTCCTCTTTTCCTTTTTATGTGATTTCTCCTTGTGTTCAGTTCCTTCAATCTAACAACAATACCAGGCATTACTAAGACAGGCCCTAAATTAGACACAACATCAAACAAAAGGTCTTACTGAAAGTAAACCATAACAATTGTTTTCAGAATCCCACTATGTCAATGCAATTTAAAGATTCTTCAAAATCTAAATGCAGTCAGCTAATCAGAGAAGAAAAATAAAATAAAAGGCCTACATGAGTTGCAAAAAGCAATGCAATTCTTAATTTCATAGAATTATACACCATATCAGACAGAAGCAAAAGTCACTCCGAAAGAGAGTAGCAGCCTCAAATTGCATGGACACTTACGTGGCTGCTATGGGCACAGGTTTGCACCCAATGGTTAAAGTAATCTATTATTCACAGTCCAATCAATCCATCTATACTTAAATCTAATTAAAAAAATTGGGCCATATGGGGAGGTTGCAAAAGGATCACATGGATTATTGCTAATTAATGGATGGTTAATATAACCAATTCTTTTTCCCCTAAAACCAAGGATTATTAAACTATTGAAGATGGATAAAGTGATTCTTCTTCCTACTGCTACTGAAAGTCCATTACTATGTGATCCAGACTAGGCGGGAGAGGAACTTTTAAAACTAACATATGTTTAATAGTGTTTAGCTAGATGTGAGTGAAATTTTTAAAATTTCCTTCTAGTGTTTGGTTAGAAGTTCAGAGTGCATGCCAGGGGAAATTAGGAGGCCAAAATCCCTCCCTTATGCCTCCTCCCCTGAATATTGAAGGGTTTTATTTCCCTCCCGTCTCCTCACTTCCTTTGAAACAAACAGTTTTTAAAACAAAAATAGCATATCTTAATAATAAGCATAACTGGTACGAAAGGGAAGCACAATCTATATCTGAAGTTGTTAATTCCAGGCAATGGCATCTCATTTTACAATAAAAAAAATGAAGAAAAAGCCTTACCGATTTCTTTATCATCGCCATCTTAACAGGGTTGTTTTTTATCTTTGCGAGCGCCTCCTGCTCACGCTGGCGGATCATGAGCAAGGGGTCAGAATGGAGCTTCCTCCAAGCATCATTAGCAGACTGAGGCTTCTCCTCAAACAATGCCCCAGGCACGCTTCCACCCTCCTACAGCAAACAAATCCATTCAATCATAAATAAACCAATCCACAGCAAACAAAAACCCTACCCATAATAAAAACAAAAACCCTAGCAGTTCAAACACACCTTAGAAGCAGAGGAGCCGGGCGCATCCGTGGCATCAGATTTGGGCAACTGTTCAAGGGTCTTGAATCCTTCGGAATTGGAAGATTTCCCGACGGACAATCCCGAATCGTACAGAAATTCCAACCTCTCTTGGTGCCTGCAATCAAACAGGAATCAGAATCCAAAATCAAAACCCTAACGAAATCGAAATTTAGGAATTGAATTGAATTGAACGGAAAAGAGAACTTACGGAACGAGGCCAGCTTTCTCCTGGAGAAGACGAAACTCGGTGCGCTCTCTCTCCTCCTGGATCTGTTTGCGGAGCTCCTCCAACTTCTTCTGCTCCGCTTCATGCTTCTGTTCAGCCTTCCACACGTTCTCTATGTTTCTCAAACTCCCCGTGTGCCATCCCTTCTTGTTCAAAAATTTCAACGCCATTTCTCTCTCTCACTGTTCCGATTCAAGTTCAGAGACAAAAGCAACAACTTCAAACCCTAAACGAAGCTTCAAACCCTAAACGTGCTTCAAACTACTTCCAAAGAAAGGGAAACGATTAGGGATTCAACTCAAATCTCAAAATACATTTACACAAAAAAAATCAAAAAGATTTGTAATATTTTTTAATAATAGACTTTAACAATTAATATTATCGATTTTAAAATATTTCTAAAATATAAAATCATGACTTTTACAATTAATTGTGTGAATTTCATAAATTTACACCAATTTAAAGAATTTATGTATTAAAAAAACCAAAAAGATCACTAATATTGGTTTTATCTTTTTATTTAAAAAGTAAAGATTTATTATGTTACTGTACATATATTAAGGGAATCAAAATGCATTTTAGTAAGTGTTAATGTTATCCAATATGCAAATAGCATTTGATAGATTATTGGGTCATTATTAATACTAAAATAAACAATCTTATTATTTGTTGTATATTGATCTGAATAAATATATTTGAAAGAAGGATGTATGTTCAATAATTAATAATCTTTGACAAAAATGAAACTTGTAAGTTATAAATTTCAAAATAACTATCATATAATAGTTAATGAAAAAGATAATAATAAATAAAAGACAGTGTTTGTATTAAAATATATTAAATAAATACTAACTACAATAATTAGTTTATTTTAAACTATTATTATTCTCTATATATAACATTTCTCTATGCATATAAGTTATAATAGTACCGCATGAATTGACATTTTTCTCCTTTTTGCTATCGAGTTGTAACAATAACAATTTTCTGTAATTCTAAACAATAACAATTTTCTGTAATTCTAAATATGAAGACTAGTTCAATCGAAAATTTATCAAATGGAAAGTATTTTATGAATAGTTATATTATAGATGCTAACACAAGTAATACACAGTGTTAAAGGGTAGACGTGTATAAATAGAAAAACTATAAATTTAATTACAAAATGAATAAAACAATATACAAATCAACAATAAAAACATAAACTCATTTGCGATGAAAAGAAAGGAACACAAGTAAAAGAATCATTTTATCACGTTTTAAATGAAATGACAGTTTATTTAAACAATCTATAAGAAAAAATATCTTGAAAAATCAATCTTATTATATATCTAATATATGTGTTATTTATGTATCAATCCTATTATATATCTGCTATTTATGTTTTAATACTAAAAACACAAGTTTATGAAATACTTCAACTTTATAAAATTTAATTTATATATATGATCAACTTAAATTATTTTCACAAAAATATTTTATTAGATTTTTTCTAAACTGAAATTTTTTTCCTATTATTTTTTTTCCTAAAATTCATAATAGCTACGTTTTTAATTTGTTGATGGTAGATGAGTTTAGACCATACTGTTAAAATTCAATTATGATAATGTTATGGTTAATAGTAAATATCTAAAACTCAGTAAGATAAATAATCACTTAAATATAAGTCAAATAAAAAAAACATATTTTATTGATTTAAAAATCTGTATATATAAAGAGAGAGAAACAATAGTTCAAAAATATTAATAAAGAATTAAATATAATTAATATATCCTGTCATCAAACTCTTTTAAAAATAATTTTTTAATGTATATTTTAATAAACAGTAAATGACCAACTTATAGATGATCGATATCAATGAACATATTAATTAAATTCAATATGCATTTTCTCTTTAAAATATGTTTTTTTATAAAAAATAGAAAAATTTGATTTTTTTAATATATAGAAAAATTTAAGAGAATCCGTCATAATTTATTTAAAATAATAATTTATGAAAAAAATTCAGATAAATTATTATTATTATTTTATATACTATCAATTTCTATATAATATAACACAAAATAATGATATATTTGATTTTACCTTTTTAAAATGTATTTTATTGCAATTTTGTAAAATATTAATTGATTTATAAATTTGTGTTATACTATTTAAGAAAAGTTTAATTTATTTATCCATTCATATCAATATTATATTAATAACATTAATATTTGGCCTTTTATTGTCAAAATATGTTCTATATCTAATTTTTATCAAATATTAATTTATTAACAAATGTGTTGTACTATAAATGAGAAATATATTTATGTAAATGTGTAAATTATGTGTATAATATTAGACGTTATAATAAGATTTTACGTTTAATTTACACGTGTGTATATATATATATATATATATATATATATATATATATATATATATATATATATATATATATAATAATTTTGATGATATTTCAACATGTCATCATAGTAAATTAGAAAAAAAAAACATTTCTATAAAAAAACTAAATATTTATATATTTGTGAAAATACTACATTGAAAGGCTCGTGTTACATGTAAGAAAAAAATTATTTGTTAAACTGTAGGAAAATATTGTTTATTTATATATTTATATAAATGTTACCATTGTTAAACCTATTATTAAATAAAAAATTATATATTTTTGTTAGTCTCAATCTATTTTTAAATAAAAAAAAAGTATTACTAAATTTAATACTTATGTACAGAGAAAAAGTGTGTAATTTTTATATCTATGAATCAAACTTGTAAACAACCATGTTAGTTATAACTTGTAAAAAATTATCATGCAAAATCAACAAACTTCCAATTAATGTCAGCTTGTAACTGTCATAATATCTAACTCTTTCTTTTCTCTCTTAAGCATTGTACAGATTTTCCAAAATCATGTGTGTGAATGTGGTTTTAGCTGCAAAAAGGAAATACACCACAGTGTAAACATTTCTCAATCATTCATTCATTCAAGGACAAAGTGTCCTATTACTATTATTGACATCCAATGAGTGAAATGGGGAAGAGATGGATGGTGACTAGGCTGAGAGCCTGAGACTTACATTGACAAAAATACAATGTGGAACTTCTTGAGAGTTGAGACAACAACTCAAACAAATTTTGCATATCATCATGTTCCTTTCTTCCCCCTTTTCTCAACTACTGGAAAAAGAATGTGAAAGATATATGACTCTGCAGGTCTTGTACTGTTCATGCTCCCTCATCAACTATCAACATTAGATGTGTGTAGCATTTCCACAACAAACTTTCAATTGTGTTATCAGTGGTTGGTTGTTATTCTTTGTTCTTATTCTCTAGGCAAAATGAATGCAACTGGATTTGTTGACCCCTTAAGGAGCACTCCTCCACCTGAAAATTGGCTTCAAGATATAAAACAAACTGCAGGAGATAAACATGACTGTAGAATTCAGCCATAATCTACAGCAGGACAAACCTGTGATTTGTATGCCTTTGACAATAAATCTCCACATTCTCCAACAAGTGCTCTTTCCCCTCCAGCAATTCTGGCTAATTCTGAAATAGAAATATCTATTTCTTCCCCCTGAGTATGACAAAGTTTTATTATCAGTGCAATCGAGACTGAATTCTGAAATAGAAATATCTATTCTTAAGTGCATTTTTCTTCAACTGAATTTTTAGAGAACCTCATCTTTTCAACCCTGTATAGTTATTAAAAGTGGTCCAAATCAGTCAGTTTGACAAATTGAATGGAAAACCAGACATGTAATTAGTCCACAACCCTATAGTTATTACATATAAAGGTTTCACTTAATTTTCTTAATATTTATATCAATTTATTGCTTAGTATATTACATAAATTGAATATATATTTTATTCTTACCCATTCAACCACAATTTAACCAATAAATTTAATTACTAGCCCAATTTTGACACATTGCTGGATCCTTTTGGCTACATCACTAAGTAAAAAAAAAAAGCAAGGAGAAAGCTCCATTCTTTCATTTTGTCTCACCTTCGGCAGGAATCTTTGGATGTTGGAAATCATTGTTTCCAACATTTTCAATGCTGAATTCAGAGCATCCCCCACCTCTCTTACATCAACCTGTGGCATAATATTTTTTTGTGAGTTTGACCTTGCAGACAATTCCTAGTGAATAAGCATGACAGAAAGAAATAAACACCATTAGATAACCAACAATCATTAGATGGGGATTGATAATCATACCCTAACATTCCCACCAACTGGAAGTTGCACTGAGGCATTCACTAAAGCCTGAATTGCTTCAGTAATCGAAACTGAATATTCTTCGGTCATTCTAGACCACTCATCTAGATATGGAATCTGTAATTTTATCCAAGGAAATATACAAATTACTGATACTGATTATTACTATACATATATATAATTAAATGATAACTCATAAAGCATGTTTGAAAAGAAAGGCTCCTTTTAATTCCACTTCAATATGCATACGCACGCACACGCACACATGTATATTAATTGCATGAGTTGGTATGTAGGAAGGAACGGGATATAGGCATAGATATCACAAAAAGTCAACAAACAATTGTCTTTTTTTTCACAGACTGGAAACATTGCTCTGAGGACTTGAATGCAAATTTATAAAAGTAGCATTAAGAAGTATTGGTAGCCTTACTTGAGCATCAAGAATACTTGACAAAGTCTTTGATCTCCGTAAAAACTCCAGCTCTATGCGTTTCTTGTTTACAGAATCACGCATTTCTGATATTTTCATTGCTTGGGAATATAATGCTTTCTGCAAGGATCAAGAAGAGGAAAAATAACAAATAGCTTAGTGAAGTGTATTAAATTGGACAAGATAGTCAAATACTTTAAGGTAATAAGCTATATCTTAAGCCAATTGAAAATACTGAGCAGATCTAAACATGCAAAAGTTCTGAATAGTTAAAGAAATACTAAGACTTATTACATGAAGGTAAGTTTATGAATATAATTTGAAAATAAACTAAGACTCCAATGTCCAGTAAATGGAGATGTGATGGACAGTTCACACTCAGGTAATCAAGGGAACAATAAAAAAAAAAAAGCTATTTGGACTTGTGGAAGTAGTTTATGAATGTGCTCTAATTTCTCTAGAGCTTATTCTAAAAAAAATACTTAATTATGTTGCTTACAAAAAAAAAAGAACTACTGTACACTAGAAACAGGTTATAAAAAAACTATACACTAGAAACAAATAGAGACTTTTTCATCTGTATTCTTTGCTGTTCACTATAACTAAGCTTTATTTCTTGGAGCCACAACACCACCTCACACCTTGATTGCAGCTGCAATGGCAGTAACCAATAGCATCCAGTAGTCACAACAACCACAAACTGACTCACAGCCATGATGTAAGGTTCTCCAGGGGAACAAAAAGTAACAACAATATCTTTCAAGGTACAATCAATGCCCTTTTAGCATTCCCTCAAGTCCACCTTTGCAGTGTAACTAAAATAGTGGTTCACCTTGTAACTCACAATCAAACAACCTTCCAAAGTATCCTCTTCTTGTTCTATCCATCTAGACTCCAAAGAATCATGATCATAAAACAAACTGTCTACCCAGATGAGTGCAATTTTCTGTGGTACCATCACTACCACTACAACATTTGTAATTTATTGACAAGTAAGGAAGTGAAAGGGTGACTAACCTGGCTTTCTACTTGCTGAGCCTTCATCGTGGATTGCCCTTTGGCATTGACAAATCTCCATTGCAAATAACGATTATATAACAATCTAAGGGAGTGCACATCTTCCTGATGACCAGACCCTTTCTTCGCTCTCCTCACATCCACTGCTGCCTTTAAACTCTGTGGAGGAACAGGAGGTAAACTAAGCCCCCCTGACTTAGCTAACTGATTTCCATTCCCATGCTGCTTGGAGACTGAAGAAGGAGGCTGCTTCTCAGTTCCAGAAGAAGGTAAATTAAACGACCGCGACAAAGGCGAAGGGTGGCGAAACTTCAAGTCCCCACCATTGCTACCCCCAATTTTCTCAGCCACAGACAAATTGGACTGAAGCAACATATCCCTATCCCCCAATTCAGGAAGCGACTGAACACTGCAGTTCACTCCAGAATCATCACTGGAACAAGCAGCATTAGGCTTGGCCTGATTCAACCCACTGGCTTGCATCAATTTCTCAGCAGCTGAGGCCATGCCACTTGCAAACCTATGATGGTGGTGGTTACTGTGGTGATGGTGTTGTTGTGAGAGTCTATACCTTGAAGAGACGTAAACCGAGGGAGTGGGAGTGCCAGGCCTAGAAACACAGGGGGTGGAATTGCCGCTGCCGATTCTGCCAGAACACGATTTTGAAGGGTGTGGCGGAACCTGTTCGTGACCGTTATTATTCTCTCTGAAAAGCTTCATGGAACGTTGTGGTGGTTTTCTCTGAGAGACAGAAAATGGGGTTTCGGTGTTCTCGTCGACGGCGGCATCGGGCTCCGACCGCGGGCGGCGCTGCACGGAGGGGGACATGAACCGGGAGCTGACCTCTCGGACCCTCGGCCGGCGCTGGTGGGGCGGCGGAGGAGGCGGCGGAGGGGCTGTGAGATCGGGGGTGGGCTCTTGCATGATGTGAACCTGCACCATGGGAAACCCCAAATGGATGAAAGCGATGGAAATGGAGAATTTGGGGAGGGAACAGTGGTGGGTATGGAAGAATAGGCGGAAAAAGAGAAGAGCAGAAGTTTTTGAGTGACTGGGGGAGAAGAAACAAAGGGTTTGGGTTGGAATGGAAGGAGAAGTAGCCGTTGGGGAGATGAGTGTACGTTGTAACGGTTCTAAATTTCAAATATCGATAAAGAGGTTTTTTTTTTATGTTAGTTTTTGTGTGTGTGGTTTTGTCTTGTTTCGTAATGGGTAATAAATAATGTGAGGTGTTTCTTGTCGAACTTATTTATTTGTATTTGGGATAGGAACCTTTCTGAGTTGTGCCTAGCCTTTGGTTCATTTATAAAACAAGGTTGTTGCATGGTGAGAGTGAATTGGCTAAGGAATAAGGATAAAAAAGAAAATTCCTTGTGGTCATTTTATCTTATAGTAGAATAAAATATAGGAATTTTTTTACCAATTTTTTTTTTTTTACTGGTGTAGTTATTAAATTAGGTGACTTTAGATTTAGAGAGATATAGCTTCCAGCATTAGTTGAAAAACAAATAAACAGAAAATCATTGGGGAATTTTATTTTACTTTACAAATTTATAGTTTTCTCCTCTAAAATTATATTTTTAATTAATTTATTCCATCTTTTCTCTATACTCCATACAACAATATTCTTTTGTGGTTTTTTAAGAGTATTTAAAAAAAAAGTGTTTGGTTATTCTTTCCTTTAGTAGTTTAGTCTACGTCTGCTCTTAATCGCACCGAAACTTTTGCTCCAAAATCAATTCTTGACACAGGAGTTAAATAGGTTTAGTCTGCAACTTCGATTGTGCAAAACTTATGACAAGCACTAATTTTTTGCTTAAGTTACCGTTTCTGTAAAAATATTAAAAACATAATTACTTCATTTTAAATCCTCCTTTTAACTAAATTTTACAAAAATGTGAACCATTTAAGATTAAAATGGCACTCTATTCAAACACAAATAAACACCTGACTCTTATCAACGCCATGAAAATTTACAGTGACGAAAATCCAGCACAAGTAATGGGCGTCTGTGCCAACTATTTGACCAATCTTCAATTACCTGTATAAGGACTCATCCATAGTCCATGATGTATTTATTTTGTGAAATAATTTTCCAACTGTACTCATTTTGAGATGATATAATTTCACTGTCACAATGGTTGGGTATACTAGAATTTTCTCTAAGTAATAAAAATCTGTAAAAATGCATGTGTGGTGGTGAGATCCAACTTATAAACCTCCAACTTCATGGCAGAGGTATATATCAACTGAATGGAATGCTATATCTGCCCGTGATGATGTTGTCCAAACTCGAACCTAATGAGATTTCACATTCTCAATCGTACAACTTGGAATAATATAGGAGGTAAATTCGATCCCTATGTTGTGCCAATTCCTACGAGCTATCTATAAATTGCGTGACGGAATTCTGTACAAAAACGCATTCGGTATGTTGTCTGGAAGGAATCACGACGAATAGGGGTTCTGCCCATGAAATCCCGATCTTGTAGAAGTAAAAGGCTCTGCTGTCAAAATCAAGAAAAACAAATTGCGGCAATATAGTTAGTGTCAAAGCAAAATTACTTCATAGAAAGACACTAAAAAACTCTTGTTACCTTAAAAAAAGTCAAAAGTGTAATACGTCCAAGAGCATGGATGAAAAATAATTATTTTGAAACACTTCTAAGTACAAACTACACTGAATACTCAACCTACAAGGATGTACAACCACTTCTAAATGGGCTCATGTATAGCCGTATCCTACATTGCACAAATACTTTAAATACTTGTAGACGCATTCTATTAAAAAAAATTCACTTTTACTTTTGTTTACAATAATTTACTTTTACTTTTAAAGCATATATACTGATAGAAATTGGAATTCCACAATACTTAAACCAAACTGTAGCATTTTAAGAACGTCTACAATTATTCATAATAATTTTTAAACATAAAATTTCTCCCAATTTAATATTTTTTATATCAATTTTATATGTAACATTGCAGCCACGTTTTGTCCTATGATTTTTAAAACCTATTGACTTCATCAATTTTTCAGTGAGAATGGCAATTTTACATAAAACTTACCTTCATCATCTTCATCTCCATTTTGACTAGTAAAGAATGGGGTGAGGTAGTTTTTATCAATTGCTGTAAAAGATGCAGCACTGCAATGAAGAAGCAAAGAGAAATTAGATTGGCAACATCATTATATATCTAGCCATATTTGCAGTTTCAGAACATAGACAATACCTCTTGTGGAATTCTTTCAGCTTCATCTTGATTTTGTTCCCAGAAGATGACTCTTCATTGTAAGGAGGCGCAATATAACCATTGTTTCCATCAAAATTCTTGCAAAACCAAAGAGTATTATTTGAAAGAGAATCAATTAAATAAGTAGATTCTTTCAGTTAAATATTATTCATTGTCAGAGTCATTTTGGGACAGTCAAAATTGAGTGATCTAATTTTGGAATAAAACAAACAATTTGATAACAAAAATCCATAACAGGACATAGAGTCTTAAAATTCAAATTACACACAATAAGAACTTTGCAAGTGTCATGAAGCATGTTTTGCCCAGCCATCAGTTTAGCATGGAATAATTATACCAAACACTTGCTACTTGGTTGGGCATGTTTGGAAAGTAGAATTCTATCGGTCAGGGAGTTTCTTTTTTGTCTCTCTCTACAATCGCGGTCGTTAACATTAACTTTAGATGCAATTCATTCATAAACACAATCACAAGTTCCATGCATGCTTCCACTTCTTTCTACATCAAATATAGACTATTATTCTACCAAAAAAAAAAAACAGTTCTCTTCCCAAAAAGGAAAAGTTATTTTTAAACATAGTTATAAACTAGATCCACCTAAGTCATAGACTTAAGACCTGTTTGGAACAACAGAAAGAAAACATGGGAGGGAAGAAAATTAAGCAATTTGAATTCGAGGGAAAATGGAAGGAAAGAAAATTTAAATTTGTTTCTAAAAGTGAACTTTCCCCTACTTTCTCTCCAACTAAACAAAATAAATACTATGTTATCCGTGTTTCTTTCCTCCTTTTCTTTCCTTCCGTCCAAACATAGCATTAGTCAAGAAGAACTCCCTTCCTGCATGTTTCTGCTAATAAGAAAGCAAAAGTCCCTCATGCTACATAACTATCACTAAACCAAAATGACGTATGCATGACTGACTGACAGAAGTTACAATTAAATTATAAAGCCAAGCTACTACTTGGTCTTCCATCTTCCTGATATTGATGGGTGATGCCTCCAAATGCAAATTTCAAGGTAAAAGACACCGCAGAAGTAGAATACACAAAAATAAAAATGTCTTAAATGGCATTATTTGTTAAAACTTACTGTGATAGTACCAACTGAAGCCAAAGGGCTATCATTATCACCACCTACAACATCTAGAGCTTCCAGCATTGTACCTGTTGAGCCACCAATTAGCAATACCTGAAAAAATAATGTTCGAGGTTGAAATTACTGCTCAGGGATGGGAATTAAACAAAGCCCTACCTGCTAATAACTGAAATAAGAAACTTAAATGAATAGGACAAATTTTTAACTACGCATCACTGATCTTATATTACTCATCCACCTGAAATTTTTATCTTCCCTACACTCAATTTTCGCCCTTATAGGCACTGTGTACGCAAATAATATTTACAATGTACACAATATACAACATGGTCAAGTACCTCTACCCCATATTTATTCTTTACAGTAATTAGCTTAATGAATGGACAAGAGTGTGCCTACCGTCAAAACAACTATAGCAGTAGTTGCAGTAAAGATGGTCTGCCCATGTCCTTCTGGAAGATCATGAACGGATTGCAGAGCAAGTGCAAAAGCCATTGCACCTCGAAGTCCTATGCATGTGCACAAAGTGAACAACTTAGGCATGGCATTATAGAATATGCCAGAGGCAAGAAGCAGTTTATTTTATAGACAGAATTAATCAATCTTTCACAGTAAATTCCATGATTTATGAGTTGTTTAATCTCTTACCACTATACCAAAGTGCCTTCTGATGTTTTGGAGGTATCTTTCGATGACTGGGTCTGACCAGATTGACCAAATAAGCACAAGAGAAGACATTTGCAGCCCTGCACGTAGCAACCCAAGGATATAATTTACAACTTCTAAGAGAGCAAAGAATAAATATGCTTAAAATGGCATGCAAATATTTATACTGTAGAGAAACTATCCAAAACGCCAGAAATGAGCATGTGCCACAGTAATCAAAGACATAAAATGATATCAATCAGTATAAATTCAATACCTTGCAATTCCGATAAATATCTGAAGTGGTTATTATATGGGTTAAGGAAGAAGCACTAAGAAGAAAATAAAATGCTAAGGTAATATAAATGACATATCACGACACTTCCAATTTGTGGGCCAAAAAGGATACAATGGAGAAGAATATAAATCCAACATGTGACCAGCTATGTTGCTCCATAGCAATATCAAAGCCCATGTATATAAATCTGTACAACATAAGACAAAAGGTGTGCACATATCATTCAGAGGAAATGTAAAAACACAACAGGTAAGTACCACAAATGAAATCCTCCTTACACAAATGTTTCAGCTAAAGATGATATTAACTCGAAAAAGGCTGAGGCAAATTTTTGAGAACTTTGTGACAAATTGGAATACGTATAATGCTTCATGACCTAAAAGAAAACACAAGAATACTCGTAAAGATGTCTTAACATGGACATGAAACAACACAGATTACATCATGTAAGTTATGCCAAATGTTACACCGTTCAATATCTTTTGCTTGGATCATATTTTTTTTAAAAGTCACTGTTAGATTGAAAGTTTCTATCACATATATCATATATGCAAAACTTTATATTAATCTAAAGATGCATCCTTTATATAGATTAAGATTGATGTAATACCTACTTCTCAAAATATACTAAAATGTGAATAATTTAATTGTCTTGTTATTGTGTGTCTCAATGTTAGCAAAATTAGACATGAATAACCACGATGATATTAAATTATAATAAGCTCGGATCGACAAAATTCATAAAATTATTAACGGGGTAATATTTGGTGTAACTTACACCAGAGTACTTTAGTCCCTCCCCGTATGTTTATGTGTGTGTATAAATAAAATTCACTTACTATTCCAGTGAACAGTATTGACACAATACCAGACAGACCAAGGCCTTCAGCAAGCATGTACCTAAGAAAGAAAATATTTTTGTATTGATTTACATCATGAATAAAAGTTGAGAGAATTGTATGAAAGTTATGAACAAATCATCCAAGAAGCCATCTTACGAGAAATATGGGAAAAGGACAAATAGACAGCTCTCCAAGTTCTGAAGGCTGGATGGAACCATAAAATTCTTCAGATCAGTTTATTCCAAACATGATGTAATCATCAAACAACAAATCTTCCCGATGAAAACTAATATAAAATACTTACTTGTCAATATCTAATCCTGCATACTTAAATAGGTTCAGGTAGTCAAGGTTTCACAATATATTTGTACTTTTAAATCTGAAAAAATGAGTACTACAAATGTATAGGACAAGAATGAATTTCAAAGGATATCAAAGCAGATATAAATCCAACTCCAACACCTGCAAAATCACCAAATGAATCACAACTAAGGAATAGCATCTATGATGCAAAGTTAACAAAATAAAACAAGTTCTTTAGTCAGCCTCCCCCCTCCCCTGAACCACAACCCAAACAGAACATTTTATAGACTGACCTGCTGACATTGACCCTACAAAAGTCTCCAAAAACCGAACAACCACCATGAATAAATTTTGTCCAGATGGATGAGCTTTAACAGATGACATTGTCCTGCAAAGTACGTGCTTAAGTTAAAAGTGAACCTTAATGATATTGGTCTACTTCAGATAAAAGCCATATACTTCAGAAGTTCAGGTACCTGTACAAAGAAATTGCCATCTGCCCATAACACAAGAGGGAGGGTTAAGACAAAAGAAATAACAAATAGAACGTTAGAAAAATAATGGAAAAGATCAAGCAATTAGTACTATCTATCTTTAACCATTTCTGCACTACAGCAAAAAATAAAATAAAATTAAGTACATTCTCCAGCAACAGGAACTTACTGCATCATTCAAAACAGATTCCCCGAAAACCAAGGCATATAGATTGACATCAGTGCCCAGCTCCTGCAAATAACAAAGGTGAAGTTCCATGTTAGAAATTAATAAGCCGAGCTCAGATAGAAAATTGGAAAGCACAAAGTTTAGTGGTCAATAGCAAGCTATAACAGGATAGTGGAGTGGCCCTAGGCAGCTATGGGCCTCAAATAGCAGCCAAAGTAGCAAGTTTTTTCAAGATATAGCAGCACTACCATGATAAAGGCTTCAAAAAGGCATTTTTACCCCTAGAACTAGTGTTATCAGTGGTGGATGACAGAATGGCAAAATTCCACCATATAAAGACGCCATTGCAGCCTCTGGCACTACTACAACAGACCCTCCCTTCACAAACTGTCTATGGCAGTTGGCAAAAAATTCACCACACCATTCCACCGTGGTGGCCATGGTGCTGCCATTTAACAACATTGCCTCAAACATCATTGTTTGGGGTTTCTTCGGGGTAAAATATTCCATAAGTTACCACTATTTTGACCTTACTTTTTCACACTTCATATGATTACTTATCATTTCCATTCTTTCTTATTCCTCTGAACTTGCCAGTTCACATTCTGCTAATTTTTTATTGACCCTAGATTGATGGTGATTGGGCGTCCAAACTTGATTAATGATTTATCCTGAATTTCTTTAATTTTGGGGTTTTGTTTATTACTTATAAGTGTAGTATAAATTACTTGGTTTGTCTTATAATATATATAATGGAGGTCATCCCATTCTTGCTTGTCAGGACCGCTATCTCAGATTGATAACTACGGCACAAATCCCTAATTTGATTCATAACTTGGCCATTTCATACAGTTCTTGATGAGTTGATGGTGCAGAATATTATAGACTAGTAAAATTTTAAATTTTCCTCACTAAGGCTTCATGTTATTTTCCTGTTACATACTAATGAAAATATGCTCTACACTGATATTTTTTGTCATTCATAATTTATTTATGGCATTATACCAAATGTTATGATAATCTAAACCAAGATTTGAACTTGTGTGAAAAATGTAGAAACATGAGCAAAAAAGGCAGACACAGGAGCGAATGCTAATCAACCAGGCTATTGACGTTCTACTGCCTTTTGTATTGGACATGCATATTGGATTAAAGAGCCGTATGGATAACAAACTAGGACATCGAAGCATGCATATGGACTAACCAACTAAAGGTGTAAATGGAAGAATTACAAAATAATGAAGAAAATCACCTGAAATATGGACAAAACAGTAACAGGATCAGTAGCTGATATAAGAGCACCAAACATCAGGCACTCTACGAAAGGTAGCTTATACATTAGAAAAAGCAAACCACCGAGATAACTGCAGCATAGAGGAAAAACAATAAGCAACTAACTGAAAATTCCTCATACAATCAATAGCACACTATGGCAGCAGTATAGTAGAATAGTGGAGTGGAGAGAGCTGCCTTCAACCGCTGTGGGATTCAAATAGCAGCAAAAATGGAATTTTCTACCAGATAGCAGCACTACCATGACACAGCCTTTAAAAAACCCATTGCTACCCTAGAACACCATTTTGTGGGGGTTTTAGGGTAAAATATTCCACAAAAAAAGTAACCTTAGTTTTTGACCTCTGTTCCTAAACATTTTAAAAGACCTTTTTTACACATGTTCTTTTTCTTCGCCTTCCCGGGTCACATTTGGATAATTTTTGTCTAATTTGCTATATTCATTTTCTAATATTTTCACTACCATATTCATTTTTTGACATCACTATCATGCTATTATTGTTTCAACATTGATGGTGATTGTGTGTTTAACTTGTGAGTTAATTTATCATGATTTAATTTTGGGCATTTTTTTATTATGAGTATTTATGTGTAGATTACACTATTTAATATGTATTCTAACTAGGGTTCTAGAACCTGCAATTGCAATTTCAGCCACAAGGTCAAAATTCTTAGGATCACAGTGACCACAATTATGACTGCATTGACCGCATTCGTCAACAATAAAGCACAGTATCAAGGATTGCAGCGAAAATACTACCAGTACCACGACCACAATTTAAAACCTTCATAACATTTAAATGGTGGTCATCCTGCTTCCTCTTATCTTTCTATAGCATTTTCAAAGTTAGTCGCTAAGCACCACTATCCAAGATTCAAGATTGATAAAGGTTTGTCTGGACGACTTTCTCTATAAACACTTTCAAGAAGAAAAAAGAACTTAAACTTATATAAAAGAACTTCCACAATTTAGCCTAATAAGAAGGCGTACCAGTTACACCGAAAGAGAGGTAAAAGAAAACTTACACCAAGATACCCGTAACAATTGAAGCTATAAAGGTGCCGAATATAGCAAATGTGACAATTGCTCCAAAATTCGAGAAAAACGGTTTCTGCAAATGAATAACATCATTAACACCAAGTCAAAAGGCTTGTCCAAGAGAACAGAAGACCTGTTTGGGTACAGGCCAAAAAGAGTTTCCGAGAGTTTCTCTGCCGAAAATATAGAGGGATTTTTTCTCGGTTAACAAATTCTCAAAACATGTTCTAGCTTTGTTTCCAAACAAGCTAAAAATGCATGTCTAGAGAAAAGAGCACAGTGGAGGAACTCACAGGTGCGAGACTGAACCCAGACTGAGTAAGAGGAGTCAAGAGAAACACAAGATAGTAGCCACAATACATGATTACAACAAATAACTAAAAATTCCAGGAAAAAATAAATAAAAACAATAACAGTATCTATCAGAGGATATAATATGATAGGAGGTAGCAGGAACAAGAAGAAAAACTCCTCGTGAAAATTGAACCACGCCCTGTACAAATTTCACAATCCCAATGTCAGCTCCAGAAAATAAACTCAAAAAAACAATACCAGAGTTTATTTTAGTGAAAATAACCTGATACTAGTCTCGGTGTCTGAAATGTTTGCCAGAATGCCAACAATTAAACCTGAAGAGTGAAAGTTAGGTTAAAAAAAAATGGGAAAAAAAAAGAAAAAAAAAAAAAAAAAAAAAAAAAAAAAAAAAAAAAAAAAAAAAAAGAAAAAAAAAAAAAAAAAAAAAAAAAAAAGAGGTTGAAGAAAGGGAAGGGAAGGTACCTATGAGAAGAGAAGCACTGGCTTCGGGGATGATGTAAACCTTCTTACGACGGAGAACGTGGCCGAGGACGAAGGACAGGACGAGCATCATGATCTGCAGAAGGATTCCGACGCCGGCAGCTTGCTGGTCCTTGCCGGGAGCCTTGCGAGCGTCGGCCGGAGAAATTTCAATCTCCGACGCCATTATCCGATTGCGGTTGGATCGCCGAGTTTTTGGCGAATCAGAACAGAACGTTGTTCTCTCAACAGCTCTGTTCTGATCAGATTCTCTCTTTCAATTCCTTTTCTCCACTCTTCTTACCTCTACGACTCAACTTCTGCAAAGAACAATAAATAATAGTAAAAAAATAAACACGTAATTTAACTAGAATATTAAAAAATCTGTGAATATAAATTATTCACTCTTTCCTTAAGACTTTTAATCAGTAAATAGAGTAGAAATTCATTCATCTAATAACATTTTGTATATTTTACATTAGTTTTTGGCCTCGTTTTTTTCACCATAACTGATTAACGGTCTAACAATTTCTCCCCACCGTATCAGCCATGTATACCACCACAGATTAACAAATTGACCTTCTAGAAAACACTGTATATATTCGAATCTACACTATTTCTGATTAAAATGGTAATAAAAAAAAATAACATGAATGGTATCTGAAAATTAAATTCACAAAAGTACCGAGTAAATAATAAAATATTTTATGAATAGAAGATAATTCATCCTTTGTCGAATGTCACTAAATCCTAAGAGAAATATTTTTTTAATTAATTAACAATGTAAAATCCTTTGTAATTAGTTATGTGTATTGACCATTGATTCTTATAAAACCAAGGCGAGTCAATTTTTCATTTTTGAGTGTGCTGAGTCACGCAACAAGAAAAAGTGCACTTTTGACTTTTCCTTACATGACAAGAGAAAAGTGTTTCTACTTTTAATTTTAAGAATTTTATTTAAGATAAGAAGTGTTTTCTTCTTATTGTTCTTCTTCTTTTTCATGAGGTTGATTGTTTTATTGGCATGTAGTACGATTGTCGAAGTTTTTTTCTCTTAATAATAAAAATTATTTAAATTTAAAAATACCTACTGTAAAAATCAATAAACTTAATGTATATTAGTTTGTGATAAAATCAAATATATAAAGTTTATATTTTGAATATATATACACTGTATAATTATAGAAGAAACTTATTTTATTAAAAAAATTAACCAAAATTAAATACAAAGTGATGTTGAAAATTGAATATTGTATTTAATCGTATCAATCAAAATGTTCACTTTTAATTGATTATAAACTTAGAGGTTATAAATTTTATGGTATTTTATTATAAACCATTTGGCTATCTGGAAAATAAAACTTAAAAACCATTAAAATAACACAGTGAATGTAAAAAAATAAAATAGATATATTCATTTTGAAAACAATCAAAATTAAATAATAGATAACCTAATTAACTAAAAATATAAAAAGAAAAACTAAACTTGATCATAAATATCTAAATTTAAATATTAAAAAAACCATTTCGGACGAGAAATATTGGAAATTTTTTTAAGATTGAAGTCCTTGTAATCTAAGAGAATAACATAAGAGTATTAAATACTCTTAATAGTATTAAAAGAGTAAGATTATGTGAATACCTATTAGGAAATTAATCATGTTTATAAGTTTTTTATTTAAGATAAAATATCTAAAGATAAGTTTTGTTTATTAAGTATTGACAATTGAGTTAATTTAAACCAAATCAATTATCGCGTAGTAGTGTATAGGTGGATAATATATCTCTCAATATCTTATACTAGAGTAATATATAAGTTCTTAATCTTCAAATTCATAAATGAGATGTAAATAGACCAATTTAGTAAATGTAAAAGCTCTTAGTAATGGTTGAGTTTTGATTTAAGGGACCAATTATGAAGTTATGTTTTTACAACAATCTTTGCTTTATGTACTTTTAATAAAACCTGTTTGGCTTATTTAGTTATTATGACGAAGGTGTTTTTCATATTAATGATATGTTGTTACTTTTCTAAATGTTACATTTGTGTAGCATAGCATTATCCTAATATTTAATGTTTAAGTATCACTTAGTTTTCAAAAAATGAAGAGTTTTAAACACTTTATATATCCTTACTATAAAAGCTTTTCGTTTTTGCTAGTGTTTTTACTAGAATTTTTGCGCACATTTTTTTGTTTTTTTTTTCTTTTGTTTATGACCTGTTATTTAAATACATATTTGACAATTTTTTTAAAAATATTATTTAAAAAGAACAACATTAAATATAATTATTGATCATGGGGCAAATACCCTCGGTTAAATAGTAAAAAAATAATATTCAAATAAGTTTTATCTTCTTTCTTTTTTTAATAAACGACACCAGTTTTTACTCAAAGTTTGAACGTTTATTTAAATTTATATTTTGGAGTAATATATTATAGATAATTAGAATGATTATATTTTGTTAAAAAAATCATAGTTTACAAACTTAATGAAAGAAAAATCGAGCTTAAACCGTTTTCAGAAGAAAAAGCAGAATAAAAATAAATAGTTAAAATGATTATTTTCAAAATTTTGTAGTTTATAAATTTACAATAATATGTATGTTTGGAACTCAAAAAATAAATTTATATCTTTAAGGGCTGTTTGTAGATATTCATACATGCCTACAAATATAAAAAAAAAGTAAAATAAAATTTCGAGAACAACTCAAGCTGAAGGCAAGTGAAAGTTTAGTCTCAAATTTTTTTTCTTTAATACCATGAACATGTTTCAATTGACCGAGTTATCTTCTGGAATGCAAATTATTTATTTATAAAACCACATTTTTTAATTTAATGATCTGAAATAAAATCATCTAAAGTAGTATCATTATACTAAATTATTGAATTTGAGGTATTATATATCCTTGATATCATGAAAATTAATTATATATTTTAAATATCATCATTTTAAAGTTCGGCAAATCCGTCATACTTCCTTTTTAAATATACATCTATAAGTTCTCTCTCTCTCTCTCTCTCTCTCTCTATATATATATATATATATATATATATATATATATATATATATATTAATTAAGTAATCTTAATTCATATGAGATTTTTTGGTGTAAAAAATATTGTATTGTTTATTTTAATTTGGAGTAGGTGGACTCTCTAGTCCAGATCATGTAATAATATGATTAACTTAGGAACTAAAATGAAAAAAAAAAAGTGAGAGAAAAAACGAAAGAATATAATAAAAAAATAATTCGAAATAATAAACACATTTTTTCTTCTAATTTAATAAATATGTTTTTATTCGATATGATATTATATTTATAATAATGTAAATTATTTTAACATACAACGTAAAATATAGCAGTTGAGAATGTCGTATGGGTATGGTAGAGTTAGTTATAACTGAACTTCATGGTTGCGTGGTTGAAGCACAAGTATGGTAGCGTCCAGTGGGAATCACAGTAGGAGCAGTGGACGATGATTCTTAACCTTAGACAGAACACGAGTTCCACACTCAATCTCAACCACTTTTCAAACATCATCGGAATCATCAAACATTCTTTTCACCACCAAACTTTCACAACAAACTTTTCGTCATCATCTCTCACTCACTTCGCCAAAGACATTTCCCAAACCAACTCCCTAATCGCCTCGCACGTTCGCCGAGGCGATCCTGTCTCCGCATGGATCCTCTTCCACTCTCTACATCGCGCGCGTGCCGTTGTCGACGCCTACACTTTCACCTCCGTCTTGCGCGCTTGTACTCTCTTGCATATTTCTCAGCTCGGGACACAAGTCCATGCGCAAATGCTCAAAACCGGTGCTGATTCCGGAACCGTCGCGAAAACCTCGCTGCTGGATATGTACTCCAAGTGTGGGTCTTTGGACGAAGCGGTGAAGGTGTTTGACGAAATGGGTCAGCGAGATGTTGTCGCTTGGAACGCTTTGCTTTCGAGTTTTTTGCGGTGCGATCTTCCTGTTGAGGCTGTTGGGGTTCTTAGGGCAATGGGGAGGGAGAATGTGGAGCTTAGTGAGTTTACTTTGTGTTCTGCGTTGAAGTCTTGCGCTTCTTTGAAGGCGTTGGAGCTTGGAAGGCAGGTTCATGGTTTGGTGGTGTGTATGGGGCGTGATATGGTTGTTTTGAGCACTGCTCTTATTGATTTTTACTCCAGTGTTGGGTGTGTTGACGATGCTTTGAAGGTTTTTTACAGTTTGAAGGGTTGGAAGGATGAAATGATTTATAACTCGATGGTTTCTGGGTGTGTTAGGAATAGGAGGTATGGTGAGGCATTTAGAGTTATGGGCTCGGTGAGGCCCAATGCTGTTGCGCTTACCAGTGCTCTGGTGGCTTGCTCTGAGAATTTGGATTTGTGGGCAGGGAAGCAGATGCACTGTGTTGCGGTTCGGCAGGGTTTTACTCGTGAGACTCAGCTGTGTAATGCTCTGTTGGATATGTATGCGAAATGTGGGAAGGTTTCGCATGCCCAGTCGTTGTTTGATGGAATTTGTGAGAAGGATGTGATTTCTTGGACTTGTATGATTGATGCCTATGGAAGAAATGGGCAGGGGCCTGAAGCAGTTTTGCTGTTTCAGGAGATGACGAAAGAAGGGAGGAAGGTGTTGCCGAATTCCGTGACTTTTTTGTCTGTTTTATCGGCTTGTGGTCACTCTGGACTGGTGCAGGAAGGCAAAAAATGTTTCAAATTGTTGAAGGAGAAGTATGGTCTTGAACCAGATCCAGAGCACTATGCTTGCTACATAGATGTCTTAGGCCGAGCGGGTAACATAGAAGGGGTATGGTCTGCGTATCACAATATGGTTGAGCAGGGTACTAGGCCTACTGCAGGAATATGGGTAGCATTGTTGAATGCCTGCAGTCTTAATCAGGATGTTGAAAGAGGGGAATTGGCTGCAAAGCATCTATTGCAGTTGGAACCCAATAAATCTAGCTATATTGTTCTTGTATCAAACTTCTATGCAGCCATTGGCAGGTGGGACCGTGTTGATGAACTGAGAAGCATCATGAGGACAAAAGGGTTGCTCAAGGAAGCTGGGAATAGTTGGATCAATGTTCAGGGCTTCAACCAACATGCCAGGTCACTATCTGTTTGATTGTTCAGCTAGATGGGAGTGAATCTTTACTGCTATTGGGGGGATTTCTGGTGTACTTGCCAATATAAAAGCATCAATAGCTACATTTGATCCTGCGATGCGTATCTATCTATCAACCCTCATTCTTGCAGATCATTGATTAGCATTGATGTTGACAGATCAACCAGTAAGTTACTTCCTTTGACTTGTAAGAAGTGGTTCATATGATTTGATTCACGATCAATTCATCATCAGTGACAGACAGGTTCTGAAATAGTACACTCGTGATTGTGTCTGACATATAGAGAGGAATGTACCCTAGTGCAGCGTGTATATAGTTAATAGTCAATCTTTTAAAAGTACAAAGTTGTTTGCCCAAGATCAATTATGGCCATTGCTTTTACTGTGTTGCTTTATTACTTGCTTAGTTTCAGTTACGTAATTATTGTTGTTTGCTTACTATTTACACATTTCTTAGCTTGTCTTTTGGTATTCATAATCACAAATTTACAAATAACATGTGGCCTTGAACTGTGCAGAAGCTATGGTGGGAACTTACAAAGGCAATAGGTACCAGTCAGAACTTACAAAGACTAATTGGTCTTGGAACGCGACCTGAATCAAAATAGAAACTTACTACACAGATGTTTCTTAATCAATATTTGGATTGGAGCTTATAAGTTCTCCTTCTACTGCATTCGCACCATGTTTATGTGAAACTTCCATTTGTGTTTGTATATTATAAACTTCGTAGGTCTTGCAGCTATTCGGCTGGCAGTTAGCCAATCTCATGCTATGATTCTCGAAGAATTTATCCATCTCTGATGAATTGTTTGCCTCAGGTGTTGCAAAAGATGCATCTAGGTTCGAAGTACAGTGGTAATTTCACTGCTACAGTATCAAATAAAGAGCAATGTATTAAGAAGTTTGGAGCTCCGAATTCCGTTATATTATAAACCTCCAATCCAAGAGTACCTGCCCACGTCAAGAAATAGCCGGAAAAAGTTTCACTTTTGATAGGAAATTGATTGAATTATTGCTTCTTTCCATTTTAGCTGCGACTGAGAAGAGGGGTCGACCTGAAATGAGATATTCTGCAATGATTTTTTGTTTTTGAATATCTGTGAACCAGGGACCGTCATCTTTAAGGTGTCTACGCAACACGCAGATCTGTGACCCGGATGTGGTTATATATCAAGATGTGAAAAGCTTGCAAGAAATAACATCATTTGTGTAAGCATAAAGAACTGCTTATTATTGTTGAAATTAAATGTGGTAGCTGAAGTTAGAGATTGCTTTCATTGAAGTGCATCTTCTATGGAATACTAGCACAAACTATTCCACACGGCATCCCTTTGTTTAAATACGGTAACTGTGAACATGTGCTCAGAATTTTATGCCTTTAAAGTTAGAGATTGCTCTCATTGAAGTGCATCTTCTATGGAATACTGGCACAAACTATTCCACATGACATCCCTTTGTTTAAATACGGTAACTGTGAACATGTGCTCATAATTTTATGCCTTTAATTCATCATTTGGCTGCAATTCGCTCCATTTTAATACTTGACATTTTCTCCTTTGCTGTGGTACCATTTTCTTCTTTATTTTTAGTAAACAATAGTGATAGTTTGATGTGTTGGATTTTTTCCATATAAAATATATTGTTATATTATTATTAATATTATTATTATTATTATTATTATTAATACTAATGGTTACTTTAACAATACGACATTATAGGTGACTAAAGTCTTATTTTGTTTTTGTATTTGATATTGTCATATTGTTTTGTTTCTCTTTTTAAGATACCAAATTATCATCAATAGAAATGTAATAATTTAGAAGCATAATGTTTATAACTTGTGAGTTTGGCTATTTTGCATTCTAGACCATTTTTATTCTCTTTATTTTCGAATGAGGGTGTTTGCTAGTAGCATTAATACTATATATGAATGATTCAAAGAATCAAATCTCAATGGTGTTGACGAGAGTTAAAAAGTTTGGTTAGTATACTAAATTTATCACAAATATAATGTTAAGACGAGTAATGGTTATCATTTAACCTTTTTATCTTCGACGATTTTAATATTATTTTACTTAGTCAAATACAAATTCATACTTAGATATACTTATCCATGTGTTGACTTAATATTTAATATCTTTGTTTTTTTTTCTTCTAAAATATCTAAACATGTTTCTTTTTGTAATGTATCAAAATGACTATTAATTGATCAGGACTTTTTTGTACGACTAAAACTACCAAATTAACGTCATTCACCTATATAGCAAAGGTAAATGCATCTATATGAAAAATGATAATAAAATAATAAATGATGAATTTCACTCTATATTACTCTAAGTTGTTAGATAACAATCTTTAAGATGTCAAAAATTATGCAGTGATTGTCAATAGCCATAAAAAAACCAATGTTACGAGCCTAATTAGATAACTTTTTTTTAATCAACAACAAACCTAGAAATTGTTCTGTATAAATTGCTCACCTATTTTTTTTAATGCAGTTTTGACCAATAGTTGCCATGGAAAAGAAAAGAGAAATATATATCATCTTAATACTTCAAAGAGCATATAATCGTGGCACTCCGTAATTGTTTTGTTAGTTTGTAGAAGAACTAACTTTTAGGTACTATTACAACTTTGATTGACACATCTCAATAATCATAACTTATTGTGGAGGCTTAAGAAAAAAAAAATAGAAAGGAGATATAAATATAAATATAATGCATGGAAGAAAAAAATTATATAACTTATGTAGTACAGTGAAGAGGAAGATTATGTTTTTTAATAACAATAAGCTGCTTAAATTTTTGAAGAAGAGTCAACGTTCCACATGAGAAACAACGTTGGGAAGAGTAAAACATGACCTCTGTCATATTATTATTAGTGGAGAAGAGTTTCACAATTGGTTAAGAATGGGTTGTGAACTACATTAATATACGTAAAAAGGTGTTGGAAAACACCACATGGTAATTGTCAAAGATAAAAAAGTAATTGTATATATCTAAAGTAGAAATGATCCATGTTAAAGATGAGAGAAACAAAATACCATATATGAAAATACTTTAAAAAGTCTATATTAATAAAAAGTGAGATTATCTAAAAAAATATATTAAACCAAATACATGTGAATGGAGATTATACACATGATAATATGAAAAAATTACGAAACGTGTGACTTCATGTTAAATTAGTAAAATTAAGAAACGTTTAGTGCTTACGAAAAGAATAAAAATGTTTATTTTACACATTTTTTCCAAAGACACCAAAACATCCAAAATAGGTATATGTTAGCTGTGTGGCTTGCAATACAACGATGCCAAAGTGAAAAAAAAAATTAAAAAATTAACAAAGTTTTCTATTAAGGTCCTTATAAATTATTAATTGCGAAATCATTAGTTTTATTATCATCAAACGACTTCAATAAATTTTGACATCAGAATTTATTAATCCATATTTTATTTGATTAATATCGATTTTAACTCCTTATTTAGTCTATTATCACTGTTATGACAAAAAGCGAATAATAAAGTGGTACAACGTAGATTAAAAGACACCCACTCATCGCATTAAATTAATTTTATTAAGAATGTTAAAAGATAATAAAATCTACGAGTGGAGGATAAAAAAAAAATTGAAAAAACTCAAATTATTTTATTTTAAAAAAGATATATTCATGCACAATTAATTAAATTAAATTAATAATAAATTGTAGATATAGATTGTAAGTAATAACATTTTAGTTTTTTTTTTTAATGGAAATTTCGTTAGGAGTCCTCTGAGTTTGATGAATTAGAGAGCAGTGTCCAGAGGTTGAAGAAGAAGACGAAAAGTAGCAGTAGCAAACACCTCTGCAATCGGATCCACCGGAAATCGAAGAGCGTCAATGGCATCGAACACGCGTACTTAGAGATCCGAACGTTACCGTCGCCGTCACCGTTCATGCATTTCTGATTGAGCTCATTCTCGACCTCACCAATGGACAAGTCAAGTGCTCTGGAGTACATCAACCAGATGTTCCCCAACGGTACGCCACAAATCCGAATCTCACTTGCAATCGCTTTTATTCCGACGTTTCGCTTATCAAATCCGCGTTTCGCTGTGCAGAGGCGTCTCTCTCCGGCGTGGAGCCGCTGATGCAGAAAATCCAGAACGAGATTCGCACTGTAGATGCCGGAATCCTAGCCGCCGTTCGCCAACAGGTGTTAAAATCTCTTTAATCAACGTCGCCTGATTTGGATTTGTTCCGTCGTTTTCGCTCTCTCATGCCTCCGATTCTCTGATTTCAGAGCAATTCAGGAACTAAGGCGAAGGAAGATCTCGCCGCCGCCACCCGTGCCGTCGAGGTATGCGCGCGTGCGTGCGATGTAGTTTAGTTCCCTGCTTCGACCTCTGTTTTGCGTCGCGTGAGTTTTATCAGTGCCTTGTTTCGTGAATGCAGGAGCTTATGTATAAGATCCGAGAGATAAAAACTAAAGCTGTGCAGAGTGAAACGATGGTTCAAGAAATATGCCGTGACATTAAGAAACTGGACTTTGCGAAGAAGCATATAACTACCACGATTACTGCACTGCATCGTCTTACAATGCTTGGTAAATCTTGCTTTCACTCTTTTATTTGGTGAAAAAAAGAAACGGTTGTTTATTAATGGTTCTTAAGTGCTCGGTTTATCATTTAAGAAATTGAGCTTTAGACAGGTGTGGCTCATTAGTAAGGCTTGCTTGCGACTCTACTTGTATTTCTCTCTTAGTAACATCAGCAATGAGTTTGGCATTAAATAATTTTTCTAATGTAAACATTTAGACTAAGTCGATGCAGATTTAACTTACAAATGCAAAATGCTGCGTCTGTTCTATATGCTTGTTGCATGCTTTGTAGAATTTTAGACGCGTAGACTTTTTTTGATCTTTTACTTCAACAAGCTTACCTATTATATGCAGTCTCTGCTGTTGAACAGCTGCAAGTGATGGCTTCAAAGCGTCAGTATAAAGAGGCAGCTGCACAGCTGGAGGTATCCAATATCATTACTACACTATTTACTGTTGTGTACCTTATTGTTCGGATCTGTGTTATTAACTGTTGATATTTCTGATTATTGTGTTAGTTTGGGATGTATTTGCATTGGAGCCTGTAACTGGGTTTACTTATTAGTTGTTTAGCAGTTTGAGGCTTTCAGTTGCCTCTGCAAAGCGTTAGGGTTTTAACTTTTATGCTTGATCATTGATTTTGAACAATAATTTTTGATTTTTTTTGTTTTTGGATATTTTGTTCTACGTCTAGTGGTAAACAAGGGAAATTAGTTCACTAAAGAATTTTTAAAGGATCATTGATTGAGTCAAATGACATATTTCATTTTGTACTGAAGAGGAAATGTAGTTATTGTGATGCATAAGAAGTCATCTTCATCATTGTAGATATTGAGAGAACTTTTATGAAAAGCAAAGTGATTAATGTGGTGTCTTACCGCAAAGGTGTCTCCTTCTTACATATTTTCCACATTTAATTCGCCTTAGTCAAATGATATAAAGATTGGATAATGTATCGAAATTTTATTATAGGAAGTTCTATCATTGCTCATCTCTATAGATTTCCTAAGGATGTGTAACGAATAGGCTGTTGTTTTTTTATTTTGGAGGAGAAGGGGAGAGGGTACAAATAGACTGTTGGATGTTCCAACTCTACTGACGAAACCTTGTTAGATTTACTAGTTGTTTTTCTTATAGGAATCCACTTCATATTGATTTTTTTTTCTTTTAGGTGTACACCTCTTTTTGCTTTGAATTTGTATCTGCAGCTGGTGGGATATGACTTGGTTGTTTGTTGTTGTTATTTCTGTATAGGCTACTATGTGCGTGAATGCAGCACCTAAGCATGTGTTTTCAGCTGGCCTGGATTTTGTCAGTACTGAACATACACATATCTTGAAAAGCTTTTGGTTTATGTTTCAAACTGGGAGATATGATTAAACATGATTCTAGCATAAGAAACTTTTATGTTGAGTTGAGAATTTTATATTCAGTTTCATTACAAACTTACTTTTGAGATACCAAGTTTCTAAACATAAATCACTAGACTTCAGATTCAATTTTAAGCAGAATATTTTTTTCGAAATTAAAATCATATACTATCAAATGAGGATGTGGTTCAACTTATTTTGAAGAAATAATTGTTTATTGTTTCCAGCTTCCTGAAAGTGCTTAAGCGATTATTTCATTATTTATCGGACAGTGGTGCTTAAACCTGATGCTAAGTGCAATAATTCGCCCAAACACACTTATACTCTAGAGGTCTTATATAGTTTATTTGCTCTGCAGTATCTGATCATGGTTTATGGTCCTTACTTTTCATATATCTGATATAGAAAGTTATGCTTATTGTTTTAATCAACTAATCGTGTAAACTCAACTTCTTGCTTTTGTTTATCTATCGATTTATTCATACTGTCATCTTGTGTTTCAGGCCGTGAACCAATTATGTAGCCATTTTGAGGCCTATAGGGATATCCCAAAGATCATAGAACTGAGGGAGAAGTTTAAGAATATCAAGCAAATACTCAAGTCGCATGTGTTTTCAGATTTTTCTAGGTATATTATTCTTACTGATTTCCATCTTCTGCTCTGTTTGGAAATCTCTATGGGCACTACAATATGAATGGGATATACAATGTTCATTTAGATTGCTCATCTATTATTTTTTTCCTAATCTTTCTTTTATGACATGCTATAACCTCACTAGATGCAGAACCTATTTGATACAAAGAGGCTATGTAACTGGCTTCCCCAATTTTCTGTTTTTGTCTCAGCTTAGGTACTGGAAAGGAGTCAGAAGAAACTAATTTGCTGCAGCAGTTGTCTGATGCCTGCCTGGTTGTTGATGCATTAGAACCTTCTGTAAGGGAAGAATTGGTAAATAATTTTTGCAATAGGGAGCTTACTTCGTACGAACAAATCTTTGAAGGAGCTGGTATGTTTGATTTATGTGCTACATTAATTGTGTTAATTTATTCAGAGTTGTTGTCAAAGTTCTATATTTCGTTTTCGTTTTCCACATTTTTAGAGCTTGCAAAGTTGGACAAAACCGAACGAAGATATGCATGGATTAAACGCCGAATGAGATCAAATGAAGAAATTTGGAAAATCTTTCCAGCTTCATGGCATGTTTCATATAGGCTTTGTATCCTATTTTGCAAGAAGACGAGGTATGTTATTGACTTGTTTGTGCAAATCATCTTAATACAAGTTATATTACAACCGGATCATTCTCGGCTTCTCCATTAAAGAAACCATGGCCATAGTAAAACATGTTTACCCCTTGTTTGTATCGAAATTACATTTTAATTTATTGAATATGAATAAATTTATTGTGGCAGTTTGGGAGTTTTAGTTGAACTTTACTTTTCCTTCCGTCTGATTTTGAATTTCCCATCATTTACCAAAAATTTTGGATGCTTTTGTTGTATATTTTAAGCTATGGTTTTGCAAAAAATTGTGATGGAATTAATCATTTTACAGAATATTGTCATTTCAAATGTACTAAATTTAGTTCTGGGTTATTGTATACAAAAACATTGTGTTTGATACTTGTTTTTACAGAAAACAACTTGAGGACATTCTTGCTAATCTAAAGGAAAAGCCAGATGTTGGAACCTTGTTATTGGTAAGCCATTAAATAATACAATACTGATGATGCTGTTTTGTATCCATTCCCCTTTCCTAGGACTTTTAATGACAAAATAACAGTAGATCAATGTTCTTATGTTATTTCATAGAGGCTGGTTTCAATGTACAGGCTGTCAATTTTGTATTTCAGATGAAAGCACTTAAATTTGTGTTAATTCAGTGTTTCTTCTGTCAATTTTTTGCAGGCTTTACAAAGAACTTTAGAGTTTGAGGATGAATTGGCTGAGAAATTTGGGGGAGGCGCTCAAAACAGAGAGATTGCGAATGAGATTGAAGAAATAGGTAGGGGGACTAATTCTAGTAGTAGTGCCTTGGATATCCGGAAGAAGTATGAAAAAAAGCTTGCTGCACATCAAGGAGGTGACACTGAAGTATGTTTTATAAATTTCAAAAGTTAGCAGTGCTTATCTGTAAGTTATTTTCTTCTCCTTTCATGTAGTTATCAAATGACTGTCATGTTTCAATTTTGTATTAATAGGAGAAAGATGGAACTAAAGATTTGGCAGTGCCTGGAGCTGGGGTACGGTCTCATTTGACTATTGTCCAATCTTTATATAATTGATTTTATAGATTAAGTACATATGTTTACAATTGTGGTCTGAGAGGTGTTGTCATGATTATATAAATGCTATAGGAATTAACCTTTTTGGTTTGTCTTTCCGTGATTTTTTTTCTCCTTTTTCTTGGTCACTGTTATCTGCTGTGTGGCTCTTTATGCAATAATTCCTAGTTAAAGTTTGTGACACAACATACTTAGTAATTTCTTACACTCCCTAAAAAGGATGTATTATACCTTATGACATTGCTTTTAGTTTAAAAATCTTGTGTCAAGGTTATTTTCTCCTATTTTTTCTCCATATTTGAAACACAGGAATTCTGTGGATTATATTTTCTTGATTTCACAAATATTGTTGGTTGTAGTTGTGGTTTTCTTGGAGGTTTTCTCATTTTATTCCTATTGGTCTGTTTTGCCAAGACAAACCTGACAGACGTTTGTGTTGTTTGGACAGTTCAACTTCCGTGGAATTATTTCATCTTGCTTTGAGCCTCACTTAACGGTATATGTAGAATTGGAAGAGAAGACGCTAATGGAAAGTCTGGAGAAATTAGTTCAGGTAATTTGTGCATCACCTTTTAGAGGTGTTCTGTGATTAACTTCTGATTTTTTTTAATCTTGATCAAACGTTTCATCCACTATAGGAAGAGACATGGGATATTGAGGAGGGAAGTCAGAGTAGTGTTTTATCCAGTAGCATGCAGGTGAGTCCCTCGATCTCTTAGCAGGTTATGTTAAAGCAGTGTAATCTGCCTCTATATTGTTTCATGTCTCATCAGCTCTTTGAAGTTCTTATAGGTGGTATCTGACTAACTGTTGTGAAAGACTAATGTGGCTAAATAGCTTAAACAATTTTTCTCCCTATTTACAATCAGTTTTTCTTATGCTTTGTATTTACTTGATTTCTTTCTGCCATGCTATGTAGTTGTTTCTTATTATCAAGCGAAGCTTGAAGAGATGCAGTGCTTTAACAAAGAACCAAACACTATTCAATCTGTTGAAGGTAAACTTTTTAATTCCGAGTTTATTATTTCTATTTTATATAAGAAGTGTTTAACTCATTTTTCTCCCTTTTTCTTTTCCTTGTTATGATAGATGTTTAGAATTTACATTGAAATCAAAATATAATTTCGTACTATTGGTTGTGTTCAAATTTTGGACTATTGCTCGTAATGTCCATTGAAATAAAAATATGTATGCCAACCTATTTACTTGTATCAAATGAACTTCATTAATAAAGAAAAAAAAAAATCCTTGCTCAAATAAAGTTGAAGGGTTCCATTCCTTCCATTTGCTGATAAGTGGTTGTGCCTACTCAAGTATGACAATTACTTGAACTCTGTTAAAGACGGGACTCATTGAAGTGAGAACACTAGTAAAAGAAGCAGAATATTAGGCATTGTTTCAGTGAGTCTTGTAATATCATTAGTCCTTAAAATGTTGTTATTATTTTAATGCACCTTCTCTTAATGAAGCTTAATATTGTAGTGTTTTCCTGAAATTTCAGTTTGATTAGAAGTTATTATCTTTTATTGTTGTTCATGTGTTAGTCAAAAGTCCACTCTGGATGTTCGAAGTGTTTCTTTTGTCAGATAAAGAACATAATTGTCCTGATGAGTTTGGTTTCTTTGCTTATCTGGTTTTGTTTTTTTGTTTAGTGTTTAAGATAATATATTATTTACCTTCTACATATTTTATATCTTCTAATTATATTTCTCCCCTTTTAAAAATAAAAAGAGAGAAGACAGAGAGTGAGTTATCTGATGCTGGAGTGTCATGGCTTATATCAGGTTAAACAACATGTTCGTTTTGCAGAACTGTTTGATATAATTTTGTGATGACATCCAATATTTGCTCCACATCTTATTCAAGAGTTGCCCGTTTTAGCTTATATTAGTGTAAGTGTGGTGTAGCTGAATGTGGTGGAAAAATTAGTAAGGAGGATGTGACATCTTTGGCAGTAGTGTTTTAAGTTTTAAAGTATTAAAAATAGTATTTTTTTAACTTCGTGGCTTAAAGTAATTTGATTTTTAATTGCAGTGCGTGGGTTGTAATGGGTCTAGCCTCACTGCAGTTTATGACTTTATTCCCTTTCAATCTTTTAGGTTTTCCAAAGAGTTCTTAAAGCGTATGCTACAAAGCTCTTTGCTAGACTCCCAAAGGGGGGCAGTGGAATTGTTGCAGCAGCCACAGGCATGGATGGACAAATAAAGGTATTTTCAAAGCAATTGGTTATTCGTTGTAGTGAGAAGTTACATATTCATGCTGTCAAGCATCTTTCATTACGTGTGTGTTTTTATTCTCTGGAAATGTTGAACAGACATCTGATAGGGACGAAAGAGTGATTTGTTACATTGTAAATTCAGCGGAATATTGCCACAAAACGGTTGGTTTCCTTGACCTTTTTCATCCATTTGATAATGAGTAAATGCCTGAAGCCTGATTTACTGACATTTAGCTTTGTACTTGATAGGCTGGTGAACTAGCTGAAAGCGTGTCTAAAATAATTGACCCTCAATATGCAGAAGGGGTGGATATGTCTGAAGTGCAGGTATTAATAGCTTCTCTCTTAGTAAGTTTTTTTTTTTTACAGCTCTCGTTCTAACAGAGATATGCAATTATACAGGATGAGTTCTCAGCCGTTATAACAAAATCGTTGGTGACCTTGGTGCATGGCCTGGAAACTAAATTCGACATTGAAATGGCTGCAATGACACGTGTCCCTTGGGGTACCCTTGAGAGTGTTGGTGATCAATCAGAGTAAGTTGAATTCCTTAATAAAATTTAACAAATGATTATCATTCCTGTGACAAAGTTCATTAGTTTAACTGTACTGTTGTCTTGCAGGTATGTTAATGCTATAAATTTGATCCTCACCTCAAGCATTCCTGCACTTGGAAGTCTTCTTTCACCCATCTACTTTCAGTTCTTTCTGGACAAGGTGATTCTCTATAACATGGATTAAAATACGTGCAACTTTGGTTTTTTGATGTGAAAACTGGTATTAAGGACAGTTTTTCTTCGGGCATAATAATTGCAGTTTTATAATTAACGAAGTATACATTTTTTTTTAATATAACCTTTTCTTTTGAGTTTTCCGTTCTGTTATTTCATATTCATCTTCAATTGTTTCTGATATATCTTCTGAAGTTTATTCTTGATACCATCACCTGACAGTTTGTTAGTTAATCATCCCTAACAATCACATGGTGTGCGCAGTTAGTTGCACTTTTTTGTTATCTAATCTTTTATTTTAATCTGCAGCTTGCATCATCCCTTGGTCCACGCTTTTATTCTAACATTTTCAAGTGTAAACAAATATCAGAAACTGGAGCTCAACAGGTACTGACTATTTTATTTTTTAATTCCTTCAGTTACATGAGTGGTAAAGTCAAAGCATAGCTTTGACAGGTTCTTACTTGCCAGCCGGTTCATGTTTTATGGATAAAGAAATTTATTAGAATGGAAGTACTATGCAGAGGACAGGGTATCTTCCAAAGGCCTAAATTAAAATTAAAGAAAAGGAACGAAGGACCTCTTTTCAATACCCTAATTAGATCCCTATCCAGAACCCTTTAAAATGTCCAACACAGAAGATGGTTATTAATTGAATTGTCTCTGACTTTCTCTCTTGAAAGTTTTAAAATTGAACTTTCTTCATTCTTACTCTTAATGGTAATTTAATAAATTATGGTATCCTCTCTTGTCTATACCTGAAAAAGGTTTAGACTTTAGAGTCCGTAATGTTCCCCACGAATGAGCAAAAAGTACATTTGGCTGGGTGCTCCCCTGATCCTAGATTGTTCCTTTTGGGTGGAGAGCTCCATTGACTCGAGTTTTCATATATTCTCTGAATAAAGGACGTGCAATTATGCTAATGACTGAATTACATAATGCACCTAGAAGGTATTTCACCCAAATATAATAGATCATAAATGAATATAAATCCAAGATAAATCCTATTTAGATATATGGTCTTACTAAAGTAAAAGTTCCTTAAACTAGATTTCTTATCAAAGATAAAAATCCATAAAAGTAAGAAATATATTAATATCTTAAATAACAATTATCATGAAATTCATATATTAAAATAACGTAATAATTCTAATCTATTTTTTATCATGACTACAGTAAAATATTTGATGCAGTAATAAGAGTCCTTTGCTTCTTGTCAATAAAATAATATTGGTTATTGTAGACGTGTTGAAGCTAACACAAAAAGTTTAGCTTGTATTCACTATTTTTTTCTTTCTGTACTGCTCTCGCATCTTTGGGTGTTGAGACTGACTTGCCGTTTTTTTTTCTTCAACTGTATTAGTGATATTTCATTAATTTTTTAATGATAATAATCTATGTTTCCTAGGTTGCAACCCAATTTATGATGTTAATAAACTAATGAACTGATTTCTGCAGATGCTATTGGATACACAAGCTGTTAAGACGATTCTTCTTGAAGTTCCTTCCCTGGGTAGACAGGTGATATTAATTTGTATTCAATAGTTTTTACTGCTTAAATATCTGTTTGTATTTACTACAAGAAATATCACTATCATGATAACCTTTACTCTTCCGATGTCCAATTGTCCCTCTCTCCCTTGCGTATATTAATTTGACAACTCCATTTTAAGTTTCTTTTTTTCCCGGGAATTTTCACTTTACTGTGCTAATGCCTCTTTTACAAGAAACACTTAAAAAAAATCCCAACTCTAGTTTTGAGATGGACAATATTTATTGTTAATAAATTTTCATAGATAAAATATACATAAACCTGGACTAAATTGATATTTTAGAATCAAACCAATTTGAATAGAAAATGAAACGAGTTTTCAGATTTTGTTGGTTATCCATCTCTCTTGAGTCCAAGCTTAAAGAATCTACTTTCCTGGTGGTAGTGATGCTTAGATATCAATTAATACATAGTTTCTGCTCTAATTTGCATTACAGTTCATGAAAATGAGAGTTGCTAGGATAGTGAGATAAGATTTGGTTGTCTAACTCGGAGACCAAGTAAGAAACGATAATGATCTGATTGATGTGACTACCTTGACCAACCAGCTATTTTATGACGCATATGATTACTGCGCACTGCATTGACAAAACTATCTAGAATCCATTGTCAAATAAGTTAATAGTGAAAATGGCATTGTGTTTGCATATCTAATTGTAAATTTGTTGCATGTTTGTCACTGGTTTATCTCATCAGACTAGCTTTTTTTTTGTGATAGACTTCGGGTGCTGCTAGTTATTCCAAGTTCGTGAGCCGCGAGATGAGCAAAGCTGAAGCCCTTTTGAAGGTTTGTTGTCCATTTGTTAGTAAAATGTTATTATGTAAAAATATTTGTCTTTGATAGCTTATTGGTGTTAAAAACATCTGAAGGAGTTTATGAAAAGAAAAAGACTTCAACCTAAAACTTAATCAAAGGCAACCATGAAATTAATTCCTTCTGACAAATTTTTGTGACTGTCCGTGTTCAGGTTATACTTTCTCCAGTTGATTCTGTAGCAGATACTTATCGTGCATTGCTACCTGAGGGTACACCCATGGAATTCCAACGCATCCTGGAGCTTAAGGTTATAATTAGCTTTTTCTATCGAACTCTCTAGTTGATTGATTGCTTGTTTTTGCATTATTTCTTTGTTCTGGACCTCTGATTATTGAGGTGAAGTCTGCCAAGGCTACTTTGAGTCATCTATGGTAAAAGCTTACTCTGTCGTCATAAGCTACGACGACCCAGACCTTGAAGCCGAGTTTTTCTCCCCCATTTTCTTGTTCTTTCTGTCTGTTTCTTTTCCCTTTCTTTCTTCTTCATCTGTTTTTCTGTTCTTTTCTCTTCTCCTCTTTTCACATGTTCTTCAGCTAGTTGCTGCTCTGTTTTGTTAGTTGTTTGTTTTTTCTCTCAAAATTTCAGAACCAATCATTTCTTTTTTCTTACGTTTGCATTTGCTTATAAAACATTGTTCCCAATGGTTTTCCACTTATAGATAATGTCAAGCACCCAAAACCAAAGCAATGCATCCTCAAATCACTAAATGAAATATTAGTGTTTTTTAATCATGTTTAGGAGTTTGTGATGACTGTCATGTGAATTTTGTAAATATTATGAAATTAGTTTGTCATTATGCTATTTTTAATATATTTTTCATTTTTGTTGTTTTTTTAGTGTGTGTAAATTTGTCCGCCATGTCATTTTCGATATTTATATTACGGATTTTTTGCTCACTGCCATAGGCGGTTATCCGCTATTGATAACATTGCTATTTACAAACCTTGCCGTAAGCCTTATTAACCTAGTACATGGATTATATGAAGATACTGATATAATTGCTGAAGATATGTACAAAATAAACCAAATAGTTCAATTAAATATACTAGTTAATATTCCGCAATGGTTCATGCTTTGCTTATGGATTGAGGCAAATCATTTGGTTTTTCAGATGCTACTGAATGCATGATTTGAAAGTATTCTTCATGTTTGGATGATTTGACTTGTGTTTTCAGGGTCTGAAAAAAGCGGATCAACAAAGCATTCTTGATGACTTCAACAAACTTGGGCCTGGAATTAAGCAAACTCAGGTTGCACCTACAATTGTGCCAGCAGCTCCTCCAGTAGCTCCTGTGGTACCTAGCCCCTCTGCGGTTGGACTCATCGCGTCGAGAGAGGATGTTCTAACTAGGGCTGCAGCACTTGGACGAGGAGCTGCCACCACTGGGTTCAAGCGGTTCCTAGCTCTAACTGAAGCTGCCAAAGACAGGAAAGATGGGCCTTTCAGGAAGCTCTTTAATCCATAATCAACAGAGTGCTACAACCCCAATTTTTTGGCCAGTGCCCTTAAGCTTTTAGTGTTTTTTTTTTCTTCTCTTTGATTCTTTATGTAAGTTTAATATCATGTTTATCTGATTTTACTCGAACAACTGAAAGCTGATAATAAAGAGATCTATCTACAAATTTGCATCATTCTTTCTGCACTCGTAAGGGATTCTTCTTGTCTGTTGCTTGTTACTGGCCCGATTACTTACTGTTCACACTGTCAAGGTAATCAAGGAGTTAAAATTGACATGTCCGTTTGCTGCATTGCAGAACTGTTGAATTTTGTGTGATTAATCTTGAACTTTATGCAACTGGTTAATGAAGTTACCGAATTCTCTTCTACTGATACGTTCTGAAGCTTAAATATTAAAAATTAAACTAGGAGAGTTAGTTAATTGAATTGAAAAAAATATTTGATAAAACTATCAACTAACTGACTCTTGTAAACTGACATGAAAAAAAGTTTATCTATTATGCATATTGTACTGTATACGGCCAATGCATTCCTCCATACGGCCCGGGGTGTCGTCATCCCACATATACGTTGGGCACTTACAATTATAATTGATGGTTAATTACTATTATTACCAATCAACTTGTTAAGTTGGACAGTCTGAAAAAATAAAAAAAAAAAAGGGATAAATTGGACCCATCGTCACTGCTTCCGAATGTCAAGTATTGACTTAAGTATTTGAATTTTTTTTTTCAGGTATCTTCCATACCTCTCAACCGTATCAAAACCTGATGGTAACGAATATTCCTTGAAGGTATAAATTGAATTTTGATATCTAAGGATAATCTGAATTTTGATAAAGTATAAATGAAATGTATTATTAGATGTTTATAAGAAATAAAAAAGTAAAATAACTAAATATGACTGTATAAAGTATTGACAATGAAATGTTAATTATGTAAAATAGGTTTTAGAAATTAACAGAGACATTAGGAAAAAATCACAAGTTTTCAATTTAAGTCATACATTTTTTTCTACTAACTTGTCGAATCAAAGTTAATAGTTTTAACAAATCAATATAAACACGCACATCAACTAATTTATTTTCAATTGGATAAACTAATCAATTAGCCCATAAATTAATCACTTAAAAATGCCAATAATTAATTCTTTCTCTCACGAAATAAATACTTAATAGTTCTTCTATAATTTTGTAGCAAAAGCAGTTACTAAAATGAATGATACCAGGAAATGCCAAAATCCTATTTGTTTATTTTAATGGATTATAAAGTTAAGATTCATAACTAATAACAGAAAACTAATTTTAATTTTTAAAAAATGAATTCTGAAAGCTACGGCATTATATATTTGATATTTCCATCTAATGTCACTTTACATTTAAAGATTAACTCGTGATTAATCCTTGTACTAAATCTTATATTTTTAATTGTACATTTGACCACTTTAATTATTATTATTATATTATTATTATTATTTCAATTTTATAATCTAAAATTTCTTGTGTTTTTTATCATTATATTCTTTGATTTTTACGTATTTATAGATCCATTAAATATTTAGTAACGTGTCGATATTTTTATTTTGAAAAAATAACACGATATTGTCCTGGGACATTATTATTATTTAATTAAAATACATATTACTCCATTAATGAATTAGAAGGGTAACAATCATGAGTTTAACTATATGATCTCCATCTTCATCATCCTCCTAAATAATGAGTATATATTTCTTTTTTTTATTTCCATACAAAATAGATATATCCGTATATGTTCTGTTAATATTTTTTATAAAATTAAAAATCACAGTTAAGAAAATATTATATTATTAAGTATTCAACGAAGGATAAATATTTTTTTTTCAATCAAATATCAATAAAAAAATTATAACGGTAAAAATATCAAATAAGAATAAAGATTAAATAATTATAAAAATAATAAAAACAAATAAATGTATGACCTAGAGATAATTACTAAATTAAGAACTAAATAAAAGTTAAATTAATTTTTTATGTTACTTAATAAGTTAAATATATTTTAGTAATTTAAAACAATCAAATATAAAGAAAAAATATATCCATTGTAAATTCTTCATCAAAATCAAGATAAAGATGAGTTTATTTATCATACTATGAATTATCAGAAAAATATACCGAAGTTGTAAAATATGATAATAAAATTTTAAAAACAATAACTTGAGTTGAAAAAAAAAATAGTTAAGCTAATAAAATATTAAGTAGATTTTTAACTTGGGTTTAAGTGCCATATTATTGGATCAATAGCATAAAACTGGAGAGGTGAGAACAAACAAACTCAATTGCAGACAAGAAAATAAGAGAAAAGGAAAATTCAAAGGTCAAAAGTCAATCCCTTCTGACATAGCCTATTATCCTTCTAGATGGGGGAAGATAAAGACCCAAATGCATTGTTTTGTTCTTTTGTTTCATCCTTTGATTTCGTTGAATTAAAATCCCACATACAAATACGTCACAACTTTCCACGCGCTTTGTTGTGTTTCAGATCTATCATCTAACTGAACTCACCCAACAGTTTAGCGCGTGACCTAGTTTAGCGCGTGACCTCGTTGACCGCTTCGCGATGGCTTCAAATAATTTAACACAATATTTAAAGTCTATGTTTTACAAAGTCATCAAATTTTCATTTCAACTATTCACTTGTCAGGTATTTCATACTCTTATAAACTACTTTCAACCTATCTCAAAATAAACTATTTTATAAACTTTTAGTTTATAAGTTAAGAATTATTTTCACTACTTTGTAGTTTTGTACTCTATAATTTTTTTATTCTTATATTTTAAAACATTTTTATCATTTTTTTTGCGTATTTTTACATATTATATATCATAAAAATTGTAAAAAATTCAACATTACAATAATTTAAATTAAGAAAAAAATTAAAATTGTGAAAATACAGAAAAATTAAAATTTATTAATAATTATCCAATAATTAATTTAAATAACTTATAATTTAATTATTTTATATTTATTAAATAATTTTACTAAATGCTTTAATTTAATAAAATTTATTAATTAAAAAGTTATAAGTTGAAAATTCATTAACTAACAACTATTTTTTCAGTTATCAACTAGTGTACCTACTAACTAATTTGTAAATTATATTTTTTTAATTTAATTTAAAATTCAAAACCAACGTTCTATTTTAAATAAAAGTTACTTTAATTATTACCGACTCCCATTGTTTTTATCAACCAAATTATTGAAAGTGACTGAATAACCAATGAATAAACAATTTCTTAAAATTTTGGTCCCGCGAAAACTAAAAATATAGCGAATCAATAGGTATTTATGTTTTTTTTTTTATTTGAGAGTTTGAAAGTAAATAATTAGTTTATGTTTGGGGATAATTAAAAAATAACGTATCATTAAACTGACAGAAAAAGTAATAATTCTTAATAACTTGATCCATACCTAAAATAAGTTTGTTTTATCTTCTAATAGAAACAAAAGAAAAATACAAAAACTTGATAAATCAATTTTAAACCATTTAAGTGAAATATCAACAACATAATATTTTTTTCATATGTTAATCAATGATCAAGTTTGAAATGTAATTAAACATATTAATAATCTAAAGTTCTCTTACATGATCATAATTATTATAAATGATCAGTTAGTTAATAATGTAAAAGTGCCGTAAAAATTAAATTTGTTCAAAATTTCATCAGAAAATTGTTGCATTATTTAATATCATAACAAATACACCTAACTTCACTTGAGTTTAACTTTTATATACTTATATAGTTAAAATTTTGCACACTTACAATTAATTAAAAATTATTATCCATATACTATATACTTTTAGAGCATATTCCTTCACTTATTTTCTTTGGGTGTTTTGTTCTCACCTTTTAACATTGCATTCAATGCAACTACTTTTTTTATTTTCTTTTTTTGGCAAAGCCACCATACATTTTTTTCCCTCTCTCTTAGTTTCTTCCTCAAAATAATAATAATAAAATAAAAGTTAGAAATAGAAATATAAGAAGAAGGTGCCTTGTTTGAAGTTTGAAAATGAAACATAGCTGAACTCCAAATTTCTTCTCTTTTTTCTTGGCTTCCGCGTTCAACTTCCTCCGACTTCCGCCGTCCCCGGCGGTCGCCGACTCCTTCCGACGGCCAAGCTCTGCCGAGGTTAATTTGGGAACCTGTCGCTTACTCTCAGCTTACTACTACACCACTCTCTGATCGTTCTTCTTCTTCTTCTTCTTCTTCTTGCTGTGGTGAGTTTCACAGTTTCCAAGGATATTTTATTTTGTTTTGTCTCATTTAAAATTCTTAGCAAAAAAAGGGAAAAAAATAAAATTGTTGGTTTCATTTATTGCGGACATTGAAGAGAGAGGCGCCATGGAGCTTTAAAGTTTTGCAATTTAATGAACAGAAAAAGTTAATTGGAGTTATGTTATGGATTGATGCTTAAAGGGAGTTGCTTAGTTAGTTCATTCAAACCTATCTCTAGATTGAAAAAATTTGGCTTCAACACCTTCAACCTCTCAAGTGATTAGGGAGGTGAGTGCCATTGGTGATTGCTTATTTGATTATTGAAGGTCTTCTTCATCAGAAAAAAAAAATTGTTTTGGGTTTTTATTTTAAATAAAAAAGGGACCCAGCTTGGGTTTTGGAATATTTAGGGCTCTGAACTCTTCCTTTTTTCTGTTGGTTAGTTCTTAGAATAGAAGGTAATTGAATTAGTGCTTTAGGGCTCTTGTTGGCTGTGAGGGTAAATATCATCTATGACAAACAAAATGGGTTAGAGAATGGAAAATAACGCTTTTAGGGCTGTTTGCAGTCCTTGAAATTTTCCATTCAGTCTCTTATATTCAGAAGCTTTTTTGCAGCAAGCAAGCATGACTTCTGCTTTGCTTAGGATATTATATAGCTTCTGATTAGTATCCCAACTTGCCTTTTTTGGGTTAAAATTCTGTGGCCCCTGCCTTTATATGCAGTATCTTACACCCTAATAGTGCCAGATTTTTACTGGATATAAGTAGTGAGGCAGCATTTGACTCATTTAGTATTGTGCAATTTTTCTGCACTTAGTATGAAAGGAAATTAATTAATACAAGTGACTCGTATAGCTTGCTTACTTTGTTTTGCTTCTGTTTGCCTTGTTATATCTACAAACAGGAGTATACCCTACTATATTTCTGGAAATTGACATTTACAACTCTTTTCAAAGTCATACATGATTCTTCACCTGCATACAATTAATTATCTTTTGAAGCACCCTTGTTTTAATTTTTTGCTATTATCTCTCTATTCTCTGTTGTCATACAATGTGAATGTTAATGGCAGTAATTCTGCTAAATCATGTCTAGTCTTAGTTTATAAATAAATTTTGCCTATGACATATGATTGTTCTTACTTGATGTAAGTATTTAGGGTATTCACTTTGAATTTTGAATCAATCTCAGCTTCATGCTTCTGTTGTGGTTTTGTTTCTAGTCCTCTGGCATTACAATGATGACACCAGAATCATCAAAGGAGTTGGAAAAACATGGGATCTCAAGTCATCATGTGAGGGGGAATAGTGAATATGTTAGACTTGCCATATCTGATGAACCGAGGGCTGTTGAAAATGAAACACTACAGCCTGTAGCAGTATCGAGAATTAAATCTTTCAGGTGGTGGACGAAAGCCTTTTTCTGGTGCTTTGTCATTGTTGTACTTGGTTTTGTTCTAGTGAAATGGGGAGTGCCATTTACTTTTGAAAAGGTACTTCCTCTTGCTTTACAATTGTTCTGGTAACCAGAATTTCTCTTCTTGATGTGCGTTCTCTGGGGATGCGGGCTTTGCAATTCCTATTCAGAGATTAATCTATAACATGTTGTTTGACTCTCACGGATTTATTTTATATTGATAATTATGTCATTCCTGTGCACTTTCAGGCTCCTAATGTTTTCAACCAAAATGTTTTATATGACAATAATATTTGAAGATTGGCATTTTCCTTGGTATCCCACATGGCATTTTTATGTATTTGGTTACTGTTGCCAATTAGATTAATGGAACTACAGGCTTTTGTGCTCTTTGCTTCTTTACAAAAGTTATATGGCATCAGTGTGGTGTTTACTATGTTTTAATCCAACGTGATGAAAACTATTAGAGGAGTTCAATCAATATAGTAGCTCGTGCTGTGAATGCTAGTGTGACAAAATATATAGACCTTATGAGTATCATGTCATAAAATGTGTTGTGTCCATAAACTTGGAAGTGGTTTGGGAATTGCATATTGATATTTTTTGGTATTGTCTATGAACAAGCTTAGACTCAATATTTTAATTCTTGTGGAATAGCTTACACTCCACACGGTTGCTGTTTATTCATATTTTGAACCTCGGTCTTACTGAATTTTCTATTGTAGATAATTTACCCAATCATGGAGTGGGAAGCGACCACTTTTGGCCGTCCAGTTCTTGCCCTTGTACTTGTTGCTTCTCTGGCTTTATTCCCAGTATTTTTTATCCCTTCTGGCCCTTCCATGTGGTTGGCTGGGATGATTTTTGGTTATGGCCTTGGCTTTGTTATAATAATGGTTGGAACAACAATTGGGATGGTCCTCCCTTACTTAATTGGACTAGTTTTCCGTGACCGCATTCATGTAAGTCATTTTGTTTCTCAAGTGACTTCAAGTCTAGATTCATGTTGTTTTTGCTTTCGGTTTTTTTTTTTTTTTTTTTTTCTTTTTTTTTTTTTTTTTTTTTTTTTTCTGTTTTTTTTTTTTTTTTTTTTACTTTCTGTTCATGGTCTTTATTTATAAATGGTGCAGCAATGGTTAAAGAGATGGCCCAAGAATGCCGCATTGATCAGACTTGCTGGGGAAGGGAGTTGGTTCCATCAATTTCAAGTAGTTGCTCTGTTCAGAGTTTCACCTTTCCCGTACACCATTTTCAATTATGCTGTAGTTGTGACGAATATGAGGTTTTGGCCGTACTTATGTGGATCAATAGCAGGAATGGTGCCTGAAGCTTTCATTTACATCTACAGGTTTGTGCTTTCGTAGTTCGCCTTTATGCTATGTTTGGATGGTGGCAGTGGTGGAGCTCAAAAATTTTTAACAGGGCTAGAGTAATTTTTTAAAATACTAACAGATATAATTATGAAGTGTTTTCTTAAATGAAGGTCCCCTCCACCTAATTTTTCCTTAAAAACACTTATTATAGATGAAGAGAAGAAGAAAGAAAATGAAGAAGTTTCTCTCATAAGCTAAAATTAATATATAAATAAGTTTTCCTTGTCTAAAAATTGAGATATTTCAATGTCTTGACAATCTCTAGAAGGGCAAAAGATGGTCAGAGTCAAACTTTGTGAAGTTTGTTTGAAAACAGATATATATGACTATGTGAATAAAATATTACCTCATTGGTCCCAATATGACTGAATCCATGACTTGTTTTCTTTATCAATCTTCATTAACAAACCTATATTTTCCTCATTTGTTAATGGTGGTCAATTTTGAGCAGTGGTCGATTACTAAAGACCTTGGCAGATGCACAGTACGGGAAGCACCAATTGACAACTGTGGAAATCGTGTACAACATAATTTCTTTCATTGTTGCTGTTGTTACCACCATTGCTTTCACTGTTTATGCAAAAAGGACTCTTAATGAACTCAAGATTGCAGAGGCCAATGAGGAAGCTGCCTCTGTATCAGGGAGTGGTAGTCTTGAGATGGAGAAGGGTTCCCATTGAAATAAAATTTCCCACGATATTTGTGTATATTTATGTATCTAAAATTTGGTTTAGGACTACATGCACCATAGTGCTTTTCACCCTCCCTCTTAGGCCTTTTATTGATTGTTGAAATGAGCATGTAGGATAGAAAAGTCTGAAAATGCACCAATCGGGTAGACATAATAAATTGGAAAGAAAGCTCTATTAACATTTTTTTATTATACAAAATGTGCAATTAACCATGTATTTATTCTTAAAATTTATTAATTATTAAGATTTAGCGTAAATTAAACCAAAGAGTGTATCTTTAATTCAGAAATAATATCCTTCTAAGCAGGGATGTGCTAGTTTGGGTGAAGTATTATAATGGTCTTCATACTTTTGTTACAAAAAAGTATCCTTTAGACTGGCTTGAGTATTGTAGTTTTATATCCATATTTTGTGCGTACCTAATATTAATATTTGAACTTGGGGAAATCGAAAGGAGAAGAATAAGTTAAAAAATACTAATATATTTGGGGGGGAAAAGTATGCTTTCGGAACGTGCAATAAAGTGTTTTATTGGGGGCCTTTTATTAATAACATGAAATTCTAAAAAATAATGCATAATTTTATGTGAAGGAAAAGTAGGGTGAAGATGTAATATTTTTGGGGTTAATTTAAATTTTAATTGGTATAAAATATTTTTTTTTGTCTTAATTTTTAATTTATCTAAACAACACAACAGAAACCCTTTCGTAAGATATGTGAAAAAGAAAGTAATGAATGACATAGTCTAAGATGACTTTGAAGAAGAGAGAAAAATGACAAGCGTGCCCAAGAAGGACTGAAAGGGTAGTTTCGGCAAAGAGCTAGAAAGGGGTGTAATAGAAAAAAATGGTTAAAATGGCCCATTTGTTAATTTCCACAGGATTTTTTTAGAGTTTTATGATCTGATTAAATTGATGGTCAAATTAATTTTAATTAAAGTGCTATAATTAACTCGAGTCCATAAACTCGAACCATGACTGGTTAGAAAAATTAGATTCTAAGGATAGTTTACATGAAAAAAAAAGGAAATCACGTGTGAGAGCTTGAGTGCTTTAATAAATAATCTACTTCTAATTAAATAGAAATATGATGTTCAAGAATGCAGTTGAACTGTTGCTGAGTCCCCTTTACAATCATGATGTATTCATGCTAACAAGAAATAAAAACCACATTATATATTTCATAATACAATCATTATTAAAACCAATTAGTAATGTTGTATTGACACTTCAAATTTTGTAACAATCAAGATGCATCCGTGCTAGTAAATAATTGATGAATAATATTATATTGAGTAAAAAAATCATCAGTATTTTGAAATTGTAAGACACTGTCACATTAGTTCTTGAATTGAAGCAAAGAAAAGTTCTGGAAATGTACATCAATAGTCATATTAATCCAAAAAATTCAGAAAATCGTGTCACTTAAGTCTATAGTTGTAGGAATTAAAATGATAGTACATTTCAGAAACTTATCAGTTTTAATATGACAGTGTCAAACAGTTTCCAAGTGAGTGTGTATTCAATAATTGTTAGATGTATTAGGTTTGTCTAAGGGAACATGGACAATGTGGGGAAGCTCAATTGAAGATGTTGCATCTTCCACCCTGATTATTGCTTGTTCATCAATTTGGGTTGGTTCTTTGATCATGTAGTTGGAATGCGGTGTATTGAGGGAGTCAATTGAAAGCAACTTCTGAGGCTTGATTTTGCTACCCATCTTCTCTCATTAAAATAAAGAAGAAAAACACATTAGAGTTTTTGATTTGATCAAACCTTATATAGTACTTTCAAACTAGTTTTTATGAATCAAATGGAGGAAATATGTCCTTAGATTATTCAATTACCTGAGTCACAATAGTGTACAAAGGCAAGGTGCTATAACTGCAAAGCACTTGAACAATTACGCTGCATCACATATTACCTATAAGGAGTGAGATTGGAACATAGCACATGTTTCTCTATGGCATATATATATAACCTGAGCAAAAAAGTATTTTGAGTTATGATTTTCTACTTTCACATAAAAGAGTATATTACCCCATTATAAGTCTTGGGATAACGTAGGTTATTTTCTCCATAATGCATGAATCAAATCCATATGTGCACTGCATAGGGAATAATTAAGAGATAACAAGTTATGTCATTAAATGACAGAGACATGAAAAGGAAAGCTTATTATGGATGAAACACTCACCCAAATCCAGAAGAAAAATGCAATCTCGAAAGAGTTTTGAAACAAAATGAAGTGAAGTAAGTGGAGGACTAGGGGTGGGCTGGTAAACCAAAAATATTCATCTGATGGCTTCACTGAATTGTCAGCTTCTCTTCCCAACATGTCTACTGAATCCTGATACAAACGAGCGATTATGTGCTCCAACTTTGCCCCCACCAGAAGCAGAAGCTGTTTCATAAGCAAGCTTAGTATAACCTTATCATACCAACATATCATTCTTAATTGGTAATGTTAAAAAACAACCATCAATTTGATTCCCAAAGTATTGTAAAGAATGGAAGTCACTTACAATCAGTGGTAAAAAGGCTAACCAGAAATAAGTGTGCCATCCTGCATAGTAAACTCATAAGTAGGTAGATATAAAACTTTAAGTATTTACTTTCAATAGAATAAGAGGATCTTAATTAAGTATTTACCTTCAATGTTCAACAGCAAGAACAGCACAACAAAGACCCACAGGTACCAGCTACATTAGTAGGTAAAAAAGTCAAGAACATTTGGCTTTTTACAAGGCAATTTTTCTTGCAATGAACTGAAATAGATGAGAAGAACTTCTTTGAACTCTTACCTTATACCTACAACTCTTTTGAAGTCAACTTCAAGTGTCCTCAACATGTAATTATGAAAATCATATTTGGGGTCATGTGAGAAGTGTTTCTGTAAAATGTTACAAGTATCATAATTTGTTTTATATGCATGTGATGAAATAGTTATTATTCTCCAAATGATTAACAATATATAGCATGACTAGATCTTAACCTTGACAAATCCATACCGAAGTGCATAGTAGTCATACTTTGTAACAGAGCCATGAAATTGCTTGAAGAATGATATCTGCCAAAACAAACACAAAACTATATATCCTTAGATATTAAATTTACAGAAATTCTGTCTCTCAGCAATCCATGTGACTTTTATTAAATGAAATATGTTTAAAAAAATATTCTTCTCAATTTTGAAATTTGACTTTTGACGCCTAATTCAATTTAATAAGACAAAGATGAATGATTCGTCTAGTTTGTTTTCATATAGTTTTCTCCTTTATTCTAAAAACTTTATCTCGATAATTTATTTCTTTATAATAAAATAGAATAGTTAGTATTGACCATAAAGACATATGTTATACATATATTTTCTGTTGAATTTTTTTTATAGTTTTTTATTTTTAAACCTTATCCAATATGACAAAAAAAAGGTTGTGTAAAACAAATTTACACATGCATAACAAAAACAATTTACAGTCTCATCCAATCACTAACTTATCACGACTACTATATGATATATTTACTGATTTTTACAAATTTGAAGTAAGAAGAGATGATTTAAAGCATTAAGAGTAATGACAAAAATAATTCATTTTTGGTCCAAAATTATAAGGTATTATAAAGTAAATTAATTTTTAAAATCTCTTTTTCCCTTTGTGAACCAAACAAGAAAAAGGTTAGATGTTCTCTCCTCCATTTAAATTTTTCCCGCAACAAACAGATTCTAAAAGTTATAACAGTGATCTCTAATTGATTAGAGGTATAAAACTGATAATTCATACAATAGTCATGGAATACACATAAAATTTCGTAATTAGTTTAACATTCTCACTTTGATGCAAATTGGTGAGTTTTATAATAAACATATTAGAACATTCTTATCAAACTCTAAAAGTACTACTTCCATTACGAACTGTTAGAAGTTTACAATTCCAATTTTCTTCATCCTAAAGGTAAAAGTTAGAAGAAGATTGAGGAAGGTTCTGAATACTTACCAGCCAACTAATAACAGCTGCTTTTCTCCAATATCCTTTATTATGTATTTTGAAGAACTCACGGGTATCTATTTCTGCATTTGAGCTAGGAAGTTAGAATCTGAAGAGACAGAAAAATTTAATTTTCTTATATGATCATCTGAATTTTAGATTCAAAGTATAATTTGAACCTGCACTGTGGTCTCTATAATAATCCTCCCAGGCCTTCCATTCCCGTATCTACACCATGTAAATATTAAACATTAATATGCTGCAAATCATGGTTGGACAACTTTTACTAAGAAAATATCAACTTCAAGGAATATCATATCACCAACTCATTATATTTATTACCTTTGCACCTCCAAGAAGCATTGTTGTGACACAGAATATTGCATGTACAACAGCCAATACAAAGATAAAAATGTGAAGCTGATGTAAAGATTCCAATGATAACAGTGGAACCTTCCCCTGCGTAGGAAAAAGGCAATGATTGTAAATATGAATCAAGTAGTTTGTTTGTATATGAAAGTGTTATTTGGTGATCAGCTTTACAGAATTCCATTTTTTTTTTTCAGTAACATTGGTAACAACCTTTAGTGTACAATGATCCGAACCAGAACCAGTAGAAAAAAGCCTCCTTCTGTTTATTATAGCATCATAGTTTATCTCATAATGCCCTGAACCTTCTGAAGACCTATGAGGTCTTTTGCATGGAAGCATTTGGGTTGCAAGGTTTGGTGAGATGCAAATATCGCTTATTAAACCTTGAAAGACGGTTAATAGGAGGGAAATGAACCCTAAAAGCATCAATTCTGGTGCAAAAAAACATAGGGTACACACTGATCAGGCCAAATAATTACATAAAAGTTATAGAAGAATGACATTGCTCAATAGATGTGACGCAAATGTTTTGTACTCAATAGGATTGAGAACACATATTGTGTAGTCCAATTAAAAAATGCAATCTTAACTTATATTTACTTTCTTCATTTACAACACTGAATCCGGTATTTGAATGATTTTATTTTTGAGGAACTGGATTACAGTAATGTCACCCTTGATTCAGTGATTTGTAGGAAGGATTGGGGAAATGTTAATTGAAACATTTACCACTTCAAAATCATAATAATGTTCTTTACAGATAAAAATGCCAATAAAAATTCTAAGATATGCCAACATAGCATAATATTGAAAAGCTTTTTGTGCTTGAGAGTGAATCAAATTGAAAGTCAAAAAGAAACTACCTTCTTCCAATTTTGTTAAGGCTTCATACAATGCGTTCTGACCTTTCCTCCTTAGGTACTGTAACATTGAACCGAACAAACCACCAATCATGAACGAAAGTGATTAAGACATACCAAAAAGAAAAAAATAAAACTGAACAAAATGGTTGAGAAATCGACTAGGCCAGAAGAAATGTGAATTTACCTTTCCGAGTTTGTGAAGGGCACGCTCAACACAGAGAGAGATGAAAACAATTATGGAGCAAACAACTGCAACAATCCATGTTGGTGTATATTCCAGGGAGTGGTTCAGTTCTTCTGCCATGTTTTGCTCTTTCGTTACCAAAACAACTCTTTCTGTTCAATATATATTTGGGCCTGAAAATGATGGTAGTTAGGGGAACAATATTCTGCATAGTATAGAATTGATGTAAGCCACAACAAGCAAGGAATGTTTCCCAACTTATCAAGGTATCAAGACAAGTAAATGAAGTTGGCATGCATAAAAGGTGGAACCAGATTCCAAGTGCTGGTCACGGAGTAGCGTGCAAGATTTAGCAATAAAGATAGTTGTTCACAACCTTGCAAATTCACATTACGATGCCAAAAAAGAATCGAAAGTACATTTTGAAGTCTAACGTTGTCTTTTGTGTTTTACGGAGAAAGTGCAGCACCATGGACCACAAAAGCAATGTTGTGTTGTCAAAATCATACGATTGAATAGTGTGCCACTTGTTTCTCCTTTTCGGTGTCGTTGTCTCTTAAGAGTGTTCGAAGTACACACACACACAAAAGGGAAGGTTATTTAAGAGGATGGTTTCAAGAAGTTAAAATTATTGATTGTGCATGGTTAGATCCACTAGTAGAGCCTTTTAGAACAGCTTAATGGCTACCTTACAAAATAGAAAGAAGAAAAAAGAACCCAGCCTCATTGAAAAAAATAAAAGAATAAACGAAAATAGATAGCATGGAAGACAAATACTGAGAAAAACTGTGAAGGCATTAGATGAAACTGTCAAACAATTACAAGCTGTTCAGTTTATGTTTAAAGAATACAAGATTTTGATTTGATTTAGATACATATATACTATGTGTATCACAAAAAATTTAAAGAGACACACTCTCAAGTACCACTCTATCAATTCTTAATCTTGGATCAATCATTGGCCCCAGGCAGCTATATATTCACTAGGCCAAGCTCCATTACTTCCATTTCTCCAAGCTTTTCTCTGCAAAATTACCTTGATCTTCCAGTTGATACAAAACGAAGGTTACACGTCACTAAAATCATCAGGGGTACTTGCTGGAAAGAAATACCAATGGCATGGTGCATTTATGGTTTCCATGGTGCTGGAGGTGGCGGTGGCGTGGGAAACATAGGAGGAACAGCAGAGAAAATGGTATTTTTGTCAATTGATGTGCTCTTGTCGCCTGACAACGCCACCAGTGCCGCAACTAAACCAGCATTTCCAGCAAGAGTTGGCTCTGTGTAATTGTAGTTTGTACGAACATCACGGAAGCCATCATGCTTGTCAGGACCAGCAACCATGGCACCAACAATTGTATTTGGGTTTGGCTTGGAAGTATCCCTCCATTTCCATCCACCTTTACAGTTATACTTGACCTTGTTCTTTGGAATAGATGCACCTCTATGGTGGACATGTTTTGGATAATGATTACCAAAACCCACAATATAGCTCATTTTCCTTGGATTTTTCCCCAGAATGTAATCAATCTGCAAAAACACGCACAAAGGAAAAGAAAAATTAACACAGGCACCTTATAGTGGTATCAGTAATATGAGGGATTTGGATCCCATAGATGACTATCTTGAAGGAGCAGAATACTACGTACCTGGGTCTTGGCGAAGTTACGGAGCACATCAGTTGAAAAGAAATTAGGTCCACAATACCATCCAGGTGTATCAGCAGCATCAAGATAATCACTATATAGGGCAGCCAAAAAGGCGGCATTGACAACATATTGCAGAGGCTGAGGCCTACCATGGTTTAATTGAATCAAGCCACCTGAGTGCACAGAATACCAACATTTACGTCACAGAATAGTAATCATTAAGTCATGAATTCTGATGTGCCTGGTGGAAAGGTTTGAAGTAAGAATTGTTACCTTTGGTTCTATTAAAGCTTGTGAAAACTGGTAGATAGGAGCACATGATTATGCTTGTCTGATTGTGAAAGGTCCTCAGAATTTCTTCATATGGATAGCCAGGACTCAAGAACAACCTCAAACGACTCAGAAGTACCTAAATAATGAAAGATCAAATCAATCAAATAACTTTTCACTAAAATTTCCAAAACCTGCAAGGTAATGGATGATATAAAGACCACGTGCAAGGGAACATGTTGGGAAGGCCAGGAAAGACAACATACACGAGACAGAATTAAAGCTAAAATGAAGATCTGAACTCAGAAAGTATTTGGCAGAACTCATGACACATACAAAGATAAATATTCCGAGATTCGTAGCAATCATACCAAATATAAGAGAAGTATTTCCAATTTAGGAATGATTAGCCAGACATCTAGTTAAGAACTCGATTTTTGCTGCTAAAGGACAGTATTGAAAACCACATAGAGGATCCACCATAAACACCACAACTAATTATTACTAATCTTTTCTTTAAAAATGAAAAAAGTAAACAAAAAAACTTAGAAATTCAACATATCTAATTCATCATAACTTTAACTTCTAGCCGTTGTTTCCTGATGTTAATCTAGTTTCCAAATAACGAACCAAGAAAACTAGAGCATAATACACACACACACACACACACAATAACAAAGAATCCCTACAAAATTACCTGAGCACCAGCAAGTTTGTTATCCCAGCTGAGTACCCCATAATCAGGGCCTCCCCAGAAGGCACCAGCATGCTTGGCCAGGCCAGGAGCAGTAGCAAGCTTCAGGTATGAGGAATTTCCAGTTGCAAAGTACATCCAAGCGCCTCCCCAAACATACTCATCCCAGTAACTGGTTGAGTTATAAAAAATTGCAGCCTCCGAACTCCCAGCACTGTACCTGCCTCTCTGATCCCTCGAAAACTTGAAGAGCGTGGTTGCACCATGCACCAGTTTCTTGGAATAGGCCTTGTTGTCCTTGAAAACAATGGAAGCAGAAGCCAAGGCAGCAGCCATCTCAGCGGCAAGATCCGAACAACTGTGGCATTCAGTCACAGGGCGGTCATAGTCAATGTCCTCCGGACGCATCCAGCAATAGTGATCGTTGGGAGTATCCCCACCAGAAGTATCTCCTACCCCAACCTGTCAAACAAGCCCAAAAAACAATAATTGCCACACATCCTATTCCATACTCCACACCCCACAATAAAATTCTACTCCATCAACCACACTTATCTCCTCAAACCATTCAAAATTGCAGCACCATCAACCACAATTTAAATCCTCGATCCATTCTAAAGTATGGATCGACCATATTTGTACACAATTTTCCACAATATCAAGGATTGCGAGTTGCAACACAATTTAAAACCATGCTCCGTACTATACTATTTCTAGAACGAAACTTTGAAGCAAATGACTTAACGTGAGAAATGAAGAATGAAGCAAAACACAAAGAAAAAGGGGTGTGGTTGGATACCTGAGCCGCAAGGGTGGTGATGGTGTCAGCAGTACTATTGAAACTCTTGAGAAAATAATCAGTACCCCACTTAATGATCTCCTTAACATGATCAAGCTCTCCAGCAGCCTCGTACTTTGCACTATACTCAATCACACTCCAACTCAACATAGTAATGGAAAACGAAGCAGGAAAGTTAAACTTGATAGCATCCCCGGCATCATAGTATCCACCCACCAGATCCTTAATGGCAGAAGACGTATCAGAAGACTTCCCATCTTGCATACCGGAGTTCCCCCTCCAAGAGACATTGTTATGCTTCGGCAACTTCCCCGCTGCAACAGCAACAAACACAAGCAATTCAGACAAGTTAGTGTGTATGTACTAAACAACGATGGCATGAACATGATTAGTCGATGTGGGATCTTAGTTGTTTACATCTCTGGGCGTTGAAGAACATGAGGGCCTTGTGGAGGGCGAGGGTGTAGTTGTCGGGAGGCGGGTGCTTGTGGTGGTGGCGAGGGACGGTGTTGACAATGAGCGCGATGAATCCGGCGAGGAATGCGGCGAAGAGAACGGTGCCGACGGTCCATACGAAGATCTTGCGGCTGACGATGATGCAGCCGAGATCCACGTACTTCTTCTTCTTCTGCTCGCCGGGGCCCAGGAGCCAACTCTGCTGCGTCTCGTCCAAGGGCCGCGACAGCGCCGCCCTGTCCAGGTCCTGCAGGTTCCGGCTCCGCTCCTCCTCCGTGGCGGAGTCCGTCGCATTGATCTCCAACGGACCACCCCACGGATCTCTACCGTACATTCTCGCTTTTTTCTCTGTTTTTTCACTCCGACAATGCCACCGACACAACACACTCTTTCTTTCAATTACCGAACACACAGGTTTGGCTGCTTAGTATTAGTAGACTGCGTGCCTTGTGCTGGTGCTTGCTGTCTTTTTTCTTTCTTTTTTTTTTTTATATATATCTTGTCTTTTCTTCTATTTTATTTTCCCACTATTTTTTTAATAATTATTCATCACTCTCTAACAATAATTAACACGTCCAAAAACTTTCTATTATTTCATTATTTTATTTTGAACGGGTGGAAATGGAAATTTTTGGTTGAAAGCTTGGCTGGTAGTGACGGTGCTTGGCGTTCTCTTATAATACTTATAATAATAATAATTATTATTATTATTAGTTATTATTGGTTGTTAATTATGGGTTGGGGTTTTGCTTTCGTTTTTCTGATTTGTTTTAGTTTTTTTTAATTACTATGTCAAGATTTGGTTGGGAAATTGTGTTAATTAGGTTTGAGACACTGACATGTCTACCGCCGACGCTGACAGTCTGTCCGCAAAACTAACCTTCTTCTCAGTACAATTTTATGCTATGCGTAACTTAGATAAGAGAAAATAGGTTGAAAATCAAATTTAAATATATTTTATTTAAAATAAATAAATAAAATTACAATAGAAATATCCTTAAAAAATGGTTACTTGGTAACTACTCTTTTGATATGACTTTTTACAGTTATGGATAATAAAATTGGTAGGTTCCTGAGGCAAAGGGAATGTGTCACGTGCATAGATACCTAGCCAATGCAATTAGTACAATATAAAAAAACATCACGTGTTGTGTTGCTCTGATGCCAATTACGATCCCAATAAAGAACAAAGTACTAATTTGTGATTAACATGTTGGTTATGGAATTTAAAACTAAATTAAAAAAATTATGGTTGGTTAACGTGGCATTTCTTTATCAACCAAGAATAGGTTTGTTTGCCGACACAGGAAGAAATTATGATACATGGGTACATGCTATTTTCACCATCTCTCACTTTCTCTACACCCCTACCTTTTATATGTATTGTACTGTATACATACTCTATCTATACGTATACACATACGGTAGTTGGTTTGCCTTTTTAATTCCTTTCTCTATTGTTGAGGTGGGCCAAGCAAGAAGGAAAACAATTCATGTTTGGTGTGCTAATATTCTTTTGGTGTTGCTTTACGTAATTCCTTTACCATTTTCTTTATTGTGTTATTGGTGTGATGTCGTAACTTCACCATTAGTCAATTTTACTGACAAATTTAAGTAACTATTTTTAACAGATTTATTTTTTGTATAAATAATAGGATTGGGATATTCGAAACTTCATTCAGAAAATGTGAGAGTGATACGATAATGTTGGTTCTTTTAAGATAAACCGTCTGTAAAAAAAATCAAGTGTTAAAATTGTTTAATTAGATATAAACATACATACGAAGACATCATTTCATTTTAGATATCAAATTGGTTTTTCAATTCTTAAGATAAGCTGTTTATGTTTCTTTACGTAACGATTAAATTTTATATTTCATGCATATTGATATCTTTTAACGTTACACTTAACAAAATTATTAAATGAAAAAAATGGTATAATTAAATCTAGATAAAGCGTTTATTCTATCTTTGACCTCTGAATCTCCGAAAGCATTTTTATTCTTTAGTATTTAACTTTTCTACGTGTTTGAACTAGAAAAATATTTTAATTCATAAACGCGTTTTTATGCTTTTATTTTTCTGTAGATCAAATTCATGCATGCAATGCTAAGATATAATGAGAAAAATGAAAGCAAGATGTTTGACGAAAGTGTTGAGAAGTTGGTGTGACGTAATAGGTGAAGAGTAGTGAGGCAAATACGTGGAAAGTAGAAACTCCACACCAAAAAAGCACCTTATATATGCTTGTCTTCAAAGCAATAATGAAGCAATTGGAAGAATAGGACCATGCAACTACAAATCAATTCATACATTACTTTACATTTTACAACTATGTCATTAGTATAAGTCTGTGGTTACCTTTTACAATCTGGTTTATATATTTAATTAGTTTCCACAACTTGCATGAACTAAGTCAACACATTTATTTATTCTTACATAGTAGATTTGAGTTAACAAAATAATTTCTTTATATTTTTACTTTTTATATGTTCTTTTATTAAAAATCGTACTATGCATCAGATACTTACTATAACAATTAATAAACGCTAAAGGAAATGTGATGAAGAATCATTCATTAATGATGATATGTCATCTTCTGTCAAAACAATAACGTGGTATCTTTTATCAAGTGCAACCAATGAAACTTGCAGAGATGCTTTCATGATTTTATAGCTACAATAATTCATAATTCGTTGTTCTTTTATCATTCAAAAAAATACTAATAAATCAGAGGTTCGGTGCGCCGAATCTGTTGGTATGTATTTTATCACAGAATGATAGTTAGGTGAAATTAAATACCAAATATTATAGTCACCTACAATTGAAAATTACTTCAAAATAGTATTTGCTTCACATTCACGGTATGTTCTGATCCAGTAATTTACATTTCTAAGAGATGAGATAGAAAGAAGCCACAGAAAACTGAGAATGATCATATTATATCATCCCTGAAATTGCGTACAGACATGTCTAGTGATAATACATACATATCCCCTATTAAAATTAGAATCCTTCTGAGGATTATAGCACCTTAAAAGGGCTGTAGAATTAGATTCCTACTATAATACAACATTCATATATATATATATATATATATATATATATATTCCATCTTTCTTTTGGAGAGCTAGAGATCAAAGCTATGGCTGTGGAAATGGAAGATGGGATGATGGCGTTGTCTTGTCAAGCTGTGTGACCTGATTTCTTCAGCAACACTTGTCTGAAGTGTTGAAGGGCCACAAACTATGACACCCACATCAACAAGGCCCCATTTTTCTGACATTGATTCATAAATTTCTGCAAAAGCATGTATCCAGATTAGTAAATATAGGTAGTGCATATTTGATTTGATGTTGAATAAAATCAAGTCAAATGTGAATTTTTGATCCGCATCTAAGCTGAAACACCTTTTAGTAGCTTCAATTTGTTCACATTCCAAAGATAGATTCGAGGCTTCAAACGCCAAACCAAACAATATATGTATCTGAATGCATTATGTAAACCAGACTACACTAACAGTTCTTTCATGTTCTAAAATTATTATTACCATTGGTGGTGCCGGTTAGATTTAGAGTTTCACTTCCATAATACACTGATATTTAATTGAATGTTTTGTATGGAGATTGTCCAGATGAAACTTTAATTTAGATCATAGAGCAACACATCTTAGTTTGGTTGAAAAATTATCCTCATGAAGACATACCTTTGAAGTCTGGCCTGGAACCATAACTAATGATAGTTGACTTCTCAATACTGACATCACTTTGATCCTTGGGAGCCGAAGAGCCATTTTGATGAATCTTATCATCAACCTTTACATTATTAGCTTTTTCTTTCAAATGACTTTGCTTTTCCCAATTGTGCCACAATACAACCACTAAGCCACCGAAGATAACAACACTTGCAACCATGCAGATTACGTATAGTAGTCCCTTGTACCACCATATATCAATGTGAAATGGGGTTATGTAGTAACCATACAACAAAGCCAACAATATCACAAAGCCAACTGTAGATGAGATCACATAAAGTCCAGACCAAAAATTGTCTCCTGTACCAACCAAAACAGACATGCCATATTCACTAGCCATAGGGCAGGATGAAGATTTTATTGGTTTGTAAGTGTACCCCTCTTCCTGCAGATAATAGAAATCAAATACAATTCAGTGAAAAGAAAATTGTGTAAATGATAACAAAGCCCCATCAGAAGCAAGTACAAATTTGTGTAAAGAAATGTAGACTCACCACTGGAGGATCCGATTCTCGAGTGATATAAATACGAATGTCAATGTTTACATTATCTGAAAACGATGGACAAATTGCTTCCATGTCAATGGTTGAGAGAAGTGGAAGTTCGCTTGACTTTTTCACTGCCCAAACAAGTAAAATATTTCTTGGTTGACAGGGTTTGCCCTCCCTAACACGGTGGAGAATGTCACTCAATATAGCAAGGAAAGGTGAAAGTCCAATACCACCAGCCACTAATATAAGATTTTCGTACCTAAGAACAAAATGGCCAATCATTTCATTAGTTGAAGAAGCGAAGAGATAAAACTTAAGTCAGTCTAAACTTTTATCTGGTCTAAAAGTATATGCAAACTAAGGAATACGGACTAAATCATGATTTCTATCATTTATTATGTGTGCAGCACAAAAAGAATTGGCATGTAACCACTTACATTAAATGGTATGGTACTTCATGCCCATATGGTCCCTCCACTGAAGTTGTTATGACTGATAAATCATTTTGTGCATCAATATCAGTAATCCTTTGTCTCAACTTCTCCGTCCATTTGCCAAGAACCTTTATGAGAACAGCAAGGTGATGCTTTCCGTCCAAAGGGCTAGAAGAAACACTGAATGGATGCCACTGCAGCCATGATAGTTCCCGGACTTGAACGAAAATGAAACTTAGTGCATTGTACCTTAAATCTACAACATTTTAAAAAGGTTTTTTTTGTCAGTGAACTGGTTATGGTACCAAATTATGTGCACAGAAATACTATGATAAGTATATAATTACTTTGAGGTTTTGACAGAACCAATTCCACAGTGCCACATGGAAGGCATCTTGATGAGATTACATTAACTTTCCTTCGTGATTGGCAGAACCTCAGAAACCGATCAAGCACAAAGAGGAATATTCCACCAGCAGCCATAGTGAAAATAAAGTCACCAACATGTAAGGCCAAAAAGACAACAAAGACTACATATAATTGATGGGTGTAGAAGAACAACTCAAAGTTCCATGTTCGCACTCCAGGAAGAGAGGTCACCCACATTAACAAACCAGCTAGAAGGCTAATTACTCCTGGGAGATTGGCAACACCAATATCTTTCCATTGTACTAACTGCAAAAGGGGACCAAACTTGATTATGCCAATGTATTCAAGCTAAAGCTTGAACTATTGAAGTAAAATAGATTTTAATGTTTATAAACCATAATTATACTCTAAATACAAGGCACTTGAGACCAACCAAACTCATTCATTAAGCCTCAATTAGGCATGGGCTACTGGTCAGGGACTGATGGGTTGTAGGAGGTCATAAGTTCAAATCTATCCCAATAAAAAAATCATACATAAAGAAATAAAAGATGTCACTTCACCCTTAATCAACAATTACCAAACCTAAGAGGAAATCATAATAGCATTATAGACATTTTGATAAGGCATAAGCAAAATAAAAGAATAAAACAAAAGGTGTTCAATGGCATGTGTTATGATATACTTCTGCACCTAGAGTTGAGAAACCTAAATGCAAACAGCTATGAAGGTCAATACTTAATTTATTTTCGTTCGTAGTTTACATGGAAGAATTATTTTTTCTAAGGGGCAAAACCCACTAAAGTTGGATGACTTGTGAGTCAAGATAAGTTCTCTTTGGAAGAATGTAGAACTGTTCACGCAGCCACTGATATTCCATTCACCATCATTGAACCCTCCTTTATCCGAAGATCAAAAACCATCAAAGTCACCATCTCCACCACCGCTAAAAAATATCTTTGTCCGCCTTTTTCATTCCATGACCACCATCAGCCATTGGCCTAATCACCTATTGGCCATCAAAAATGCATTTCTGTATGGTGAGTTGTACGAAGAAAGTACATGGATCAACTTCCCAGTTTTATAGTCTATAGTGACTCATGTCTAGTCTGTAGCATGGACAAAGCTTGAAACAATCTCCTTGTGCTTGGTTCAGCCGTTTGAACTCAGTTTTGCTTGAGTTTGGTATGACTCATTGTGAAGCTAATCACTTGTTTTTTCACTTCATTCTCCATATGAATTTGCATGTATCTTGCTGTATACGTTAATGAAATTTCCATCACTAGCGAGACTTCGATGACATTCTTTTTACCTAAAGCCCTCATGTTAATTACCTCAATGTTTTCTGTACATTCAGATTCAGTGAGTATAAACTATCATCAGAAAAGAAATCGATTAAAGAGGACTCACTTCTTCTGCCAGGCGGCCATCCATTGCCCAAGCAACAACATAGAGAAGTCCATGGATAGTAAAAATCGTCATTGTGAGGTGTCCCAGCCATACATGATATCTTGTGGCATGTTCAAAAGGGATATCTATATAGCGGAGAAGAACAGATCCCCTTGAAATTGGGACAAATAGGAAAGCCAAACACATTAATCCAATCGCCCCTGATCGAAGTCCCATAATTTCCATCATGAATATGCTGAAAAAGAATCAAGTAAATCAGGAAAATCAGCTTTATCATGTTAAATCTACTACGTGAACATTGTAAAATTTCTAAGCCAACAAATGCGTGTTCCAAAAGTTAATATTCAAGGACGGACGTTGTCTGATAACAGCAAAAGAGGATTCTTCTGAAGCATGATCAGGAAACAATATATGGATTCCATGTCAAGACCCTTAATTTATATTGAAATTTCATTACTCCAAGTATACATGGGTTGAGACACAAAAGTTTCATATCGCTATAGTAATATAGACAATACCAAACTTGGCTGAGATTTTCTTGTATACCTTCTAAAATATCAATAGATTCTCAATGGTCTATTGGATTAGGATTTCAAAGTTCAAAATATTTTTTTGACATTTCCCCTTTCTTGTTAGTTTCGTGGTGAACTATTTTTGTCCAAGAACCAATTAAACGCTGATTGAGAAATATCTATTGAAGAATCCCCAAAGAAATCTCAAAAAATAAGTAGAAGAAAAGGTTAAAATAGAAGTCTTTAACAGAGCAAATAATTTCATTTTGAGAAGTACTAGCAATATACACTGTCAGTCTTTCTAATACAGTCTTTAAAATTTATTGAAAACTACCAAAACTAAGGATCATTAAATATGAAACCTAACCCACAAATTTTAATGATTTGAAATCAATTTCAGCTAATAAGAATGTGCTACTAGCATTTATCACTTCATTAAAAAACTCAGTCTGCAGAATCCAAATACTGAAGATAAATGAATGGCACAAGAGTGGTGTACCTCTTGGCTCTAAAGGATGACAGATCAGATTCCGAGATAAATCCAAGGGTCTGCACAGTATAAGCATAGGTAGCCCAGAAAACATAAAGTAAAAAGAGGACAATCCCAATTAACTCTGTGGCAGAAACAACCCCAAATGGTCCTCTGATAAGCACAGGAAATGTCCATAGGCGGAACCTTGGAAGTTTGGAACTCTTCCTGCAACAAAAAACGAAGTACAACATATACTCTAAACCAAGGTTTCAAAAAAAATTGCAATTTCGGTCACATCATCAAAAGTACCTGCATGCAATTGCGATCTCATTGTGCCACAATTTTCTAAAATAGCAAGGATATAACAAAACTGTGAATTTAGGATCTTCTTATGGTGATGAAGAAATTCATTACAAAGATAGAAACGTTCTAGGAAATCACATACCCTTGAAGCTGATCCTCCCCGGTAAGATTTAGGTGTGCAATGGCAAGAAATGCAATTATGAGAAGTGGGGCAGTGAACACCAAAAAAATGCTTCCTGCAAAACCAAACACATTGTTAGCTTTGAACTCACGCCACACACAAGGTGAAAACAAGTTAAGAAAATATAAACTAACCAGTGGTTCCAAAAGGGGTGTTACGGGTGAGATGATTCCATTGTGTAAACAAGTTCCTCACAGGCTTTGCAGGTTGGAAAAAGATAAAAGCTGTCCACAAAACAAAGATCACGCAGATAAAAAACCTGAGAGTCCATTTAGTAGCTGAGACTAGAGAAGATGATTCTGTCTTGCTTGCAGTTTCATCACCACGAGGAGAAAGCAAAGGACTGTAGTCAACATTGTTTTTCTCCATGGCCACAAATTTTTCCTCCTCGTACAAGGTATTCCCACTATGCACTAATGCAATTAGTTGAAGCTTCTTGAGGCTCAGTGCCACATAAAAATAGCAGCTTGAAGTGGAAAAAAAGACAAACTTTTTGTGTGGAACCAGTAATAGTGATTTACTGAGCAATTTAGAGCCACCCAAATGAATTTTTGAACAGAGGATACGGATAATAGATTAGAGTACATCAATGAGCTTGAACATATGTGGTGGAGTAAAATTGTGGTTACACGCAATGGTACTACAATAATGGTTTGAAGAACAGTGTTGCTGTTTTGATAACTGAGTAATGGACCATAATTAAGAGGGAAACAAAACCGAGACATCAAAATTTCAGGTCATCAGGGTCACATCAACATCGACAAACTTGGTTTTTTCTCTCTAGGACCATGCCTTTGAGCCTCACTTGCATTGGCTTAAACCTACTTTTTTATTTTTTTAAGTATGATGTCTTAACTTTTGTGTTATTTCTATTTTAAAATATTATTATTTTATGTTTATACGTGTCATTTTATTATTATTATTATTATTTAAAATTGAGTAGAAAGAAATTCATGAAAGTGTGTTATGTTTTGATTCTTTATAGTTTCAAATATATTTATAGTATTGTTATTTTTATCTAATTTTTTATATGCTTAATTTTATCTCGTCTTTTTTAAGTAAATATTGGAAATCTTACTTTCGCTAAATATTAGATTAATTTAATAATATGATATTAGAATTTATTCTTATAATATTATATTTTTTAATTTTGTAATTTATGATAACATTCACATTTTTAAATAAATATATTTTATCCTTAATATAGAATGGGAGTTAAAAAAAATTATTTGAATATGTTACTTTTTAATTTATATAATAAAATTATTATTTTTAAATTCTGTTGTATTCAACACTAAATATTAAAAAAAATCAAATAGTTTTAAAAGAACATGATCACTAAATAAAAATAAATAAATAATAATAATAATAAACAAAATAATAGTATATATTTTGAATTATGAACATTAAAAAAATTATATACATTATGATTATTTAAAAAGAAAATAATAAAATAATAAAATTAAAAATACAATAATTATAAAATAATAATATTTAATTATTAAAATATGTATATATAATTAATAAAAATATAATTAAAATAATATTTTAATTAACGGAGTCTGAACTCAATTCAGTATAAATAGAAAAAGTCACTGAGAAATATTGTCAAAGGCAATAATATATAAGCAAAGATGAAGCAATTTTATATTGGTTTATCTTAATCTCTTGGATTACGTCCAGTTCTTCTTTCTAACAAATCGTTTAATAGGTTCCACTATATTATAAATGATTACAACAAGTACATAAACTTCTCCATGTTATAATGAATAAATGATTACAACAAGTACATAAACTTCTCCATGTTATAATGAATACAGAAACCTTTCTGAATTATCTAAATACAAAAATCTCTCTAAATTATACCAATTTCAATTTCTCATAAGATCAAAATCACTCAAAATTAAAATAAACAGATAACAATAAAAGCTTGACAAAATTTACTTCAAAATGACGTAAGAAAAAAAATAACAAAAAAAAAAAAGAAAGGAAGAAGAAAAGAAGAAGAAGAACACTCGAAAAATTTATTTTAAAACTTCTTTAAAACAAAACAAGCATTTAGTACTTCTTATAACTCTAGTTTTAATTTCAGTGTGTGTTTTTAATTAAATACAAGGGAAGTAAAGTTAAAACCTTGTAATATTAATCTTTTATAAATTTTGTGTATATTTAATTTTTTTTTTATTTTAAATCATATATTTTTTTCTTATCTTCTCCATATGCATCTGTATTATTTATTTGTTTATTTATTTAGTTTATTTTTATTTATCTATTGATTTTTTTATTTATTTTATTTAATTATCTTCAGATAGAGTGGTTTTTATTTATTTATGTGATTTGGTTTATTTTTAACTACAGTCCTCCTTATTTATTTATGTAATTTATTTATTTTTAGTTAGGTATTGATCCAATTATGGTTCTCATTGTTCATTTATATCCAGTAATATATTATTTATTTTATTTAATTATCTTCATTTATATACTGAATCTCTCTATTTATTTATGTCATTTCTTCTATTTTTATGGGTCTTTTTTAATTAATTTATAATTACATTATTTAATTTATCGTCTTATAAGTATATTGTAAGAATAAGTTATAATTAAATTTATTTTTTAGTAGTAAAAATAATATTATTTACACTCTTCTTGTAAGTTCTGAACATTCTATGCAGGATCCAAAGATATTATTATAAAAACAATTAATTGAAAATAATATATAATTTTTTAAAGTCCTTGTAAAATGAAAAGATAATATTTATATTTAGTGTTAAAAATAACTTTTGAACGAAAAAGTAATAAAATAAATCATAGCTTCAAATATTTGAACAGAGTGGAAAACCAAAACCCCTTTTGCTTGTGTAGTGGTAAGAGGAAAGCCTCTTGTCTCAGCAAGGCAGACACAGAATCAGAATTTTCAACCTTATTTCTCTCACCTCAGAATTGCAGTGAATTAAAAATTAAACAGAAATTGAAAAATATTAGCCTTTTATATTTGTATAAGGCTACAAATAAATAAGAAAAAGTGACATAATGAGAAAGAGTGTGAGAAAATGCCAAAAGATGATAAAAACGTGTTGGAATATAAGATCCACTCGCTGCTCTGTGAACACAGTATTCCCACGCGTCTTCTTCTTTACCTCTTCTTTTTTCCTTCCTCGTAAGGATGTGACAACTTTAGAAAAGGACAATAATTCATAAAAGTTCTTAATTTAATTTGTTTTTGAATAAATACTTATTAATTTAGTTGAAGATAACAAGTATTGTAAACATCTCATCTAACTCAATTCAGATTAAAAGAATCTGATTTAAACATCATAATAGTAAATACTTTTAATCTAAAATTATTAGAGTCTTCTTTCTAATGACAAAAATAATCATGTTTATTTTCATCTCTCCTCAGAAGTATCATCTCTTTGCAGAACTCATTTGAAGTTTCACCTACACAAAATCTATAAATTCATCATTTTAATCATTTTTAATAATTAATAACATGTTACTAATTGGTAATATATATAAAGAATATTAACTATATTCTAAACCTAGAGTTATTATTACAATTTTTTTTTAAAAATATTATTACATATTATATATATATATATATATATATATTTATATATATCAAAACTCAATATATAACTATTGTGAAAAATATATATTTCATCAAAAAACACTTAAATTTTTGTGACTAAATTATACAATTCAAATCATCTATCTTAAAATATTATTAATCATATAATAAATACAAATATATTGGTAATATATAATTAAATTATAATATATAAGTAATTGTATATAATTAAAATTTGAAGGTTTTAAAACTAAATATTTCATAAATTTATAGCCAAAAATTGAATCGAATAATAATTTTGAATTAAATAATAATTCCCTCAAACTTGAGAAGAGGATTCCGGATTTCGGCAGCACTTTATTAGTTATATAAATAGATCTCATCATTTCAACAAGGACGAGTTCTTTTCGCACCTTAATACATTATTCTTATATTTTAATAAAAAATTTTAATACTATAATTGTTTTTATATAAGAACTGGATGATATTCCTATCATTGATAATAGGACAATCAAATAAATATATCATCCGATTGTTATTTAAAAAAAATTAACAATTAAATTAACAGGCTATCCGATTCTCATATAAGATAATTGTAATATTAAAACTTTTTATTAACCTGCAGGAAGAACTTGTCTTCGATTGGCCTTAGAGAAACAGCCACAGGAAGAAAACTTGGGCATTGTTCATACTTTATTACACCCTACTTTTAAAATAACCATTCCATTCTTCATACTTTATTTCATCCAATCACATACTTTGGGACTATTTATTTTAGAAATCTTTCAAAAACAAGTTTTTCAATCAATCAATATATATATCCTACAATATCCTGGAACACCCAATCCAAAACATGTTTCAAAATGGTTTAAAACACAAATTATAACAGAATATTTACAAACTTGAAACAATAAATCAATTCTACATCAGACCCCAAAGCTTTGTTGAAGTAGACATACTTACTAGCTCAACAACAAAACAAAAAGTGCTCATCAAAAAGAAAAAGATAAAAAACATAGAAGTTTTGGAGTAGGACTTTAGCATTGCCATTTCCCTGATGGTCTCTTCCTCTTGTTTGTTGCTTTACTAGTACTTCTCATATTACTAGCAGTTATAAGTTTATAATCACAACAATGCATTTCATTCATCTTCCCAAACCTTGTTTCATAGAAGTCCCATATCTCAGACCTGCTCAAAACAACTTCAGTGAGCAAATTTAAGCCTAAAGAATACCACAAGAGAACAAAAAGGAAGTTGTAGATTGGACCATATTAATGTTACCAGAATGCCAGGAACTGATAGGGCTCATACTTTCCATAAATCTCTTCAAGATCTCTCTCAATTGTTTTAGAGGTTGTATTTTTTGAATGAACCTGCATTAACACATCTCATACACATCAAGAGCATTTATTATAGACAAAATGAAAAGGAAACCTGTAATAGTTTCAGAATAAGTATAGACATAATGAAACAGGAAAAGCAAGTAGACAGCACCTGCTTCAAGTGTCTAACAGTTTCAGAATCCCATGGAATGACATGATAATATCCCAAGCACATGAGTAGATTGGCGCGAGTAAATGGCCCGAACCCCTTAATTTGTTTGAGCTGATCACCAAGCTGCTTATAGCAGGACAAGCTTGCATCTTTCGACAGCTCTTCAAGCTGTTCTAATTGAATTTTCCCTTCAACAATGCCCTTTGCAAGTTCCAATATATAAGCTGCTCTGTACCCAAGTCTGCATCGCTTTGCCAGAAAACTCTCACTAAGGTTTGCCAGCTCAATTGGGGAAGGAAAATTTCCAGTACGGTCAAAGTACTCTCCTTCATTAGGGAACTGACAATGTGAATCATCTGAACGAAGCACCTCCGAATCACCATTATCTATTGAAAGCAAGGTAGTGTCTGAACTTGAAGCAAACATGTGGTCCATTTGCAAATTTCCATCCACTTCCACTTCCAATTCCAATTCTAATTTCTTCTTAAGAAGCACGCCTTTTGTTGGAGCTTTCTTTCTCCGGTTCTCTTTAGAAGCTGGTGTCTTCGGAACGAATCCCTCAGCCTCAACTTTTGGATTGCCCGACCCTGCAACAGCACAGGGCAACCCATTTTGCAGTTCAAATTGAAGCTCACAGAGCGCCTGAGCCATGTTCAATGTCCTTCCCCACCTGAAAGGTTTTGTTTACCAAGTTAAGACTAAAAAAGTGAAAGCAAAGAACAAAGAAACCCCATCACAACAATTGAAAAAACAACATTTTCCAAGCCAATTAAGTGAGAAACAGAACAGATAAAGGTTCAACAACCATTGTCATCTGCAAATATGTAAATAGGCAGCAAAAGTTCTAACTCAATCCAATGTATAAAAAGTGCAACAACTAAGTCCTGTCCATATGTTTTGTGATACTATCTTCTCATAAAAGATTAATTCTTGAAGACTAATTTGACACTACTAAGCTGAACTCCCTTCTGCTAAGTGGAATTTGATATTGAATCGTACATCAAAATGTAACACATTCAGTGGTAAATAATAATTTTTGTTGTATAAAAAACTATTGTCAGCCATTATATACAGATTTTGAACGACCAAAATATTGATTTACCCAATGAAGGCACAATGAGATGACTCACTGGCAGTTGCAGAGGAGTATGCACTTAACCATGTCCTCGAACAACGTGGGAGACCGAAACACCCGTCCACCGAAGCTTCTATTTGGATGATCAGCGTGTACCCTTCTAAACTCCCTCACGGCCTTTTCCTCCGCTTGGGACAACCGCAGCATTCTCGAAATCTGAGCCTACACCCGCCAACGGAAGAAGCGAATTAAGAATGAGTAGCGCGAAAAGAAGCGACCTTTTTAGAGAGTTGAGTACCTCGATGTGACGCTGTTGTTGGGGAGAGATGAAATGGACGGCATGAACCCTAACGGCGAGCGATTGGGGGCGCTGGGAAAGGGAAACGAGGAGGGAAGAAGGAGAAGAAGAAGGGTTGGGGAGAAGGAGTGGACGAGTTAGGGTTTTGGAAAGAGGGTCCCAGTGGTTGGGTGCCATCATGAAGAAGCCGTGACTGCAGACCGCTTGGTCCAACTGGAATGGCTCTGTTTGGGAGGGAAGCTCCATGTGGAATTCGAACCATGCGGTTCCTTCTGGGTGCTCGCTGCAATGGCGATGGCAACCCTGGTTTTGTGAGTCCTCCATTAGAATGCCCTTATTCTCTTCTCCAAACATACCAAACCAACCATTAAACTGGTTTTCTCTTTGGTTAATGTGTGAGAAAGTGTAGTGCAACTGTAAGACGTAGAAGGTGGTGTTCCAAGGGTGATACCTCGGAAACTGGAAAGTGAGTGAAATTATTTTTAAATTTGTTATATTTTCAAAATTAATTTTTAAAATCAATGGCAATACAAAGAACCAGTCAAACGTTTTTCCCTCATTTTTTTTATGTAAGTTTCTTATTGTTTCTTTTTGAGTTTAGTTTAGTTGCTTTATCTCCACGTTAACAAAAGTTGAAGTCGATGTTGTCGTTTATTTTAGTATGCTTTTTGTTTGTGTCGTAGTTTTCTGATGAGAGAAAGGGCAAGTCAACTATGTAGCAAGTAGAAATCTTCTCTGCATGTTGTAGCCAGAAAATGACATATAACATTGTCTGCAGGATTTAGACAGTGAGATTGGCGCAGAAGTTTTCAAAACCTGATGAAGTCAAATTCTCAACTATTTTATTATGTCTTATTGCCACAGTTAAAAACTTTTCTGCTTCATGGAAGATTTCGTGTGCATGGTAACAAAAATTATTTATGATACACAGCTAGCCGGTTTCTTTCTACGTAAATTTGCATGATTTTATTATGGTTGTTGACTTAGTATGTTGTTCATCCTTCTGGTCATTTTGTTCAAATGATGAAGGAATGTGCCATCATTGTTTGTTAGTGGCTGTTTTAAATTGTATCACCATTTACCAGTTCTTTTCGACATCTTTATCCGTTTAATTTTTTACAAAGTGAGACCAACACTGGGTAAAAGGAAGCACTATAAGGTTGTTGACTTTTGCTCCATAAGTGTGTGTCATAAAAAGTGGTTGGTTGCTTCACCAGATTGGCACTGCAAGCTTTCAACAAAGGATCTTTTTATTCTGCATTAGAAAGTTGTATGAGTAGCCAATTTTTGTTGTGTTATCCTTTAAGTTGATCATGGGTGAAAGAGTTTCACTATTCCTACTACTATTTTTCACTCATTTGTTGGTTCTACAAGCAAATACAGCAACTCCGGATTGTAAGTTCAGTTGTATACATATATTCAAATCAGAAATATTCAAACTGTTTTTCGGTTGCAAAATAAAATCTGAATACTTGATGAGAATCAAATTTTGAAATGAGACCTCAAGCTTTCACTCTTACCTTCTGTAAAGTTTTTGTATGAGGATTCAGTATGAATTTCATTCCTTTTTAATTTCTGATGCAGACACTGCTCTGCTGGCTCTAATGGATGCATGGAAGAACACTCCACCTAATTGGGTGGGTTCAGATCCTTGCGGTGGTTGGGATGGCATTCAGTGTACAAATTCACGCATTACCTCCATGTACTTTATCTTTCAGAGTTTAATTTCATTTTAAACTGCTACCTTCTCCAGAATTGTCTTCTTTGATATTAGCTTTGTTGCTACTATTTCAGATCATTAGCAAGCATGGATTTGTCTGGTCAGCTTACTTCAGATATTGGATTACTCTCTGAACTCCTGATCTTGTAAGTTTTCTACTTTGGTATTTGTAACGCATTATATTCTAGTCACATATAAATTGATTTGAAACATGATCAGCTTGAACCCTATCACTTGATTAGTATTGACGTGATCAAATATCTGAACTTGTCTGTTAAACGTGTGGAATATAAACCAAAATGATGTTGAGGACTGAGCATCCTGAAAATTAATTTGATTGGACGCTATCTTATAGTATTGCATGAAATCTTCACTTCATTTTCATTTACAACTTCTCTGATTTGTGACTTTGTTCTTTTCTTGAATTTTCCTTTGCAGGGATCTGTCTTACAATAAGAATTTAACTGGACCACTTCCCAGTAACATTGGAAACTTGAGAAAGCTGAGAAACTTGTAAGGCAGTATGAATGTTGTTGATAACTTAAGACCATAACTCAAATATGGTTTAGCTCGACCAAACAACTCTAACAGTGCTCTTTATTATTTTATTTTGCAGACTTCTTATTGGTTGTGGTTTCACTGGTCCTATCCCACCTTCAATTGGAAATCTAGAACGGCTAGTCTTTCTGTAAGGATTGTTTGATTTAGTTTATAAGATATAAGAAAACTGTTTCTGATTGTTTTTGATATTATTCATAGAGGAGCAATTGCTCTTAGATAAAATACAAAGACTTAATAATGAAAAATCCTAATCTATGATGAATACAATCTATCCCTATAATTCAGGATCGATGATCCTATACAACAAATATAAAATATACTGTCAACCTATTACTCCTCCTAATTATGGAACATAAATAAATCTCCGAACTATGTAATTAAAACTAAACAAGGTAATATTATTTGCAGCACAAATCAAGGGATTATGACACTTCTCCTAGTTTTTTAGTGGATGTTATCCATTCCCAACTGGCCAACAATAGACTAAATGTAGCACCACTTGGCCCTTTTGTCAATATATCTGCAAGTTGATTTCCAAAGGATGCAAATGGTGTACAAATTGTTCCATTATCAAATTTCTCCTTTATGAAGTGTCATTTACTTCAACATGGTTGGTCCTATCATGTTGCATTAGGTTACGCACAATATTTATTGCTGATTTGTTATCACAATACAATCTCCTTCCAGTTAATCTTTGGGTTTTCTAAAAACCATGGTTCAAAACTTTGCCTCTGCACTTGATCTTGGCACAGCATTTTGGTTCTTGCTCCTCCAAGTGACTAAATTTCCTCCAAGAAAAGTGTAATATCCAGAGGGAGATCTTTTGTAGTCTATAAAAACTGTATACTCAACGTCTGTATCGGTTTCTAAGATCATCTCATTCTCCTTTGTAAATAGAATTTCTTTTCCAGCAGATCCTTTCAAGTATTATAGAATGTGATAAACAGCTCTGAGATGAGTCTCCTTTGGATTATGCATGAATTGACTTACAATCCCTACAACATAGGTAAAGTTGGGCCTAGTGTGAGACAAGTAGATCAATTTCCCAACCAGTCTTTTAATAAGATTGTCTATCCACAGCTACATCTTCAATTGATTCACCAAGTTTGTGATTCTGGTCAATAGGTGTCTCTACTGGTTTGCATCCTAATTCCTAGTTTCAGCCAATAAATCCAGCACGTATTTTTGTTGGGAGATCAAAATACCATAATGGTAATGAGTCACTTCAATGTCCAAAAAATATTTCAATCTGCCCAACTCCTTAATTTCAAATTCTATTATCAAACATTTTTTAAGGCTTTCATTCCTGCATGATCATTTTTAGTTACAACTATATCATCTACATAGATAATCAGTGTAGTAACCTCCCATGGTTTTCATGACAGTAGTAAACCTGCCAAACCATGCTATAGGCGATACTATCAGTGCATAGAATGTCTTCCTTAAATTACAAACCTTTTCCTCCTCAACTTTAAACCTAGGTGGGACCTCCATGTAAATTTCTTCCTCAAAACTGCCATGTAGTATTTATGGGTCAGATCTCTAACAAAACACCCCCTCATACAGAGAAATATACATCTTGAGCATGATATTAGATATTTGTTGGTGGTCTAATAGGAACCTAATAATGGTGGCACAACAACTCCAATGAACTTGACTAGGATAGACTTTAAATGGCTGATACCATGTCAGAAAAACTATTTCTTAGTTTTAATATTATTCATTAAGGAGCAATTGCTCTTAAATATAGTACAAAGAGTTAATAACAGAAAATCCTAATTCGTGATGCATATAATCTATCCCTATAATTCAAGATTAATATAAAATATATTGTTAGCCTATTAGTTTCGTAATTATGCAACATAAATCAAGAGATTCTGACAATATATATAAAAGTCTCTTTATTTAACTTAAGCAAGAAACCTACTAATCAAGATAGCATTTGGAGTCCTTTACTTCCCATGTGTACTAGGTTTTGAGTATCATATATCTATTTCGTTTTGCAGTCCCTTAGTCTTAATCTACAGATATCTTGTAACACAACAATTTATTTCAATTGCAGATCTTTAAATTCCAATGGATTCACAGGGCCAATTCCAGCTGCCATTGGTAATCTCTCAAATGTGTATTGGCTAGACTTAGCTGAAAACCAGCTTGAGGGGCCCATCCCCATATCCGATGGAACTACTCCTGGTCTTGATATGATGCACAATACAAAACACTTGTATGTGAAATACCTTTCGCAAAAGTTGGCATTATTTTTTCTCTTTACAATAGTTTGCTTTATGTCTATCAAAATCCCTCTGATAAATTCCATTTTTTACAGTCATTTTGGGAGGAATAAGCTTTCAGGAGACATACCCGCTCAACTTTTTAGCTCAGAAATGTCTCTCATTCATGTGTAAGATCCACCCCAATATTTTCTGGAATTTGTTTTGCATGATCGAAAAAGCTCAGTAACAACTAAAAGGCACATGCCATATACCCAATAGAATTTTACCTTGAGGCCACATTATATTAGGGCCTGATTAGTGTAGTATTAGAAACTCTATTAGCCCATATTGAAAAAAAATTTACTTTGGGATATCAATCTATATATGGTTTCATGTGTCAGGATTTTTCTAAACTTGGCTAGGAGGAGTTTTAGTGAACAAACACTTAATTTTGCTATAAACTTTACAAATAAAAGTTTCAAAATACCAATCAGTTGACTTCAAAGCTCCTCCAAAATCAAGATCATCCAAAATTAAGTTCAAATGCTCTCACCCATATACGTAAGTCCTCCTATTGGTATGTTAATGAATTCTTTCTTCGGTTTAAAGGATCCAACTAAAATATTTCTCACCTGTTTAAATTAAGTTGGCAAACTATAGTGGTCTTTATTTCTACATTGAAGGGAAAGAGACACAGTGGTAGGACTAAAGTCAAAACAAGAAGGCTAGGAAGGGTAGGGTCAAATGAAAATGATGAATTTAATTTATACAATTTTTTGGCAGGCTTTTTGAAACCAACAAATTTACTGGAAGTATTCCATCTACACTTGGCCTTGTCAAGTCTCTGGAGGTGGTGTGAGTGTCCATATCTCATACTTTAAAGTAGTAAGTAGAATTTGTTTCTTCTTTGTCTTGAAATAGTGAAATATTGTGTGGTTGCAGTCGTTTTGATAGCAACTTCTTAAGGGGATCTTTGCCTCAGAACATCAACAATCTTACAAGTGTAAGGGAACTGTAAGTAGAAAAAACTAATATTACAAAAAAAATTTATTATTTCTTTAGTGTTAATATCAATTATGATAAATTTTAACTACATTGATAGAGATTTTGATTTTGTGTCTGCCAGGTTCTTGTCCAACAATCGCCTGTCTGGTTCCCTCCCAAACCTTACCGGAATGAATTCCCTCAGTTACCTGTAACTCATTTATCTAAGATAACTTCATTTTCTATATAATATTCGTAATTCAAAATGAATTCAAATTTTGTATCAATGACTAACTTGGTAAATTAAATTAGAGATATGAGCAATAACAGTTTTGATCCATCAAACTTTCCCCCGTGGTTGTCAACTCTCTCAGCTTTGACGACAATGTATGTCTTTCAACAAGCTTTACCTTTCTCTACTCTTTCATTTATCAGCTTTCCCTTTCTCCACTCTTTCGTTTATCAGCTTTCCCTTTCTCTCACAGGTTTCAACTTTCAACACCTTAATTCTCACACTTTTCTTTTGTATGGCAGAATGATGGAAGATATAAAACTTCAAGGAGTTATTCCTGTTTCTTTGTTCAACCTGCAACAGCTGCAGACAGTGTGAGTACCAGCCTATACTCTTTTGCTACTTTTTGTTCCTCAAAGTTTGAATATGGTACTTTCAATAGTTATTCCTGCTCATCTTTTTTAGCATGAAATACAAGTTAAATTCTTGACGTGATCCACAGGGTGCTGAAAAACAATCAACTAAATGGAACTTTAGATATTGGCACATCCATCAGCAACCAATTGGACCTCCTCGATTTGCAGCTTAATTTGATTGAAGAGTTTAAACCACAAATCGATGTATCTAAAGTGAAGATAATGTATGCCACAATTTGTTATTATTTTACTTTAATAGGTGGTTTCATTACTTTGAAGAGAGATTTTCTTTGTAAAGTTCCAATATTTTCTTCTTGTCTTTGTTTACAAAGTTGATTTTGAAATACATCTATATGTGCAGACTTTTGAATAATCCAATTTGCCAAGAGACAGGAGTTCCACAGAGTTATTGTTCCATGACAACATCAAACAACTCATCATATTCAACGCCACTAGAAAATTGCGTACCTGTTCCTTGCAGCTTAGATCAGACATTAAGCCCCAAATGCAAATGTGCATACCCATATACAGGAACTTTATCTCTCAGAGCTCCTTCCTTCTCAGACTTGGGAAACGCGACTGTCTTTGTAACCCTGCAATTAACTCTGATGCAGTCTTTTCAACTTAATGATAAACCTGTGGATTCAGTTTCTTTAAGCAATGCAAGGAAGAATACATATCAGTACCTTGAATTGACTTTGAAATTATTTCCATCTGGCCAAGATCGTTTCAATCGAACTGGGATTTCCAGTATAGCCTTTCTTCTCAGCAACCAAACTTACAAGCCTCCTTCAATGTTTGGACCATATTATTTTATTGGTGATGACTATGTAAACTATATGAATGACACAGGTAAATCCGATTCTACATGGTAATGAAATTATATAGTATGTGCTCTATTTTAAACTACATTTTTTCTTGCCATTTAGTATTAGGAGGTCCTGTGACGACATCCAGTAAATCTTCAAATACTGGCATCATAGCTGGAGCTGCAGCTGGTGGTGCTGCCCTGTTGGTTTTGGTTCTTGTTCTATTGTTCTATGCCCTCCACTGGAAGAAAAAGTCAGTAAAAGCGACTAGAAAAAACAATCCTTTTGGTATGATAATTGTATAGTTAGATCCTGCTTTATAGCTATCCATCATTATGGAGTTGGGTTTATTTAAATGTTTGATTTCATAAAATGCAGAACAATGGGATCCAGATGAGAGTAATAGTAGCATCCCTCAGTTGAAAGGAGCAAGGCGCTTCAGTTTTGAAGAGATACAAAACTACACCAAAAACTTCTCACAAGTCAATAATATAGGATCTGGCGGTTATGGGAAGGTATTGAATTCCTCTTGTTTACTTCATTTCTCTATAGTAGTTAAGCAATCAAATATATTAATATGAAAAAAATCATAAGGGACAAAAATTTGAGAATTGAGAAGAAGTAATTTATTCTTCATTCATTCAATTGATTAAAGATAATATAAGGATCAATGTATAAAGGTGGCCATTGTTCAAGGCTAAACGCCCAAGATAACAGAATGTGATACTACAACTGGTAAGTTTGTTACACAATTTTTATGAGGCTAATAGTGTAGAATTAACACGTTGGCTCTGACTCGATCTACTTGATCAAAATGATCGTTCAACAATTTCCATACTACAACGTCAACTTCAATCTAGACTATGCTTTGCGAAATAGTAAGTTTCAATTGAATTTAGAATCCAAGATAACACCAAATTGTTACAATGCTCCCAAGCATTGAAGGTTGGATCAAATGCATGAGGTTTTGGCAAAGATCCACTGACGAACTTTAACTTGTTTCTGAGACTTGATCAAATGCATGAATCTTGTATTCCTGTGAGGAGAGAGAGAGAGAGAGATAAAATTTTCACAAGATAAAATCCTGAAATTTCAACATACACGGATCCATTGCCAACCAAGATGACATTTCAATCAGTGTTATACGTAGTGAAGAAAACCTTGTATTCCTGTATCATGTACACATCATTAATAGCATGACATAGTTTTGTTACTCATTCATGAAGGGAAAATGATTGATTTTGTTGCAAGTTTGTCACTATAATGCCAAACCTTTTAATATTCATCTAGGAAGTTTCTTAAAGAATTAGTTGACAGGTTTATCGGGGAACACTTCCCAACGGGCAACTAATTGCAGTCAAGCGAGCTCAGAAGGAATCTATGCAGGGAGGGTTGGAGTTTAAAACCGAGATTGAACTTCTATCAAGGGTCCACCATAAAAATCTTGTTAGCCTTATTGGTTTCTGCTTTGAGCAAGGAGAACAAATGCTGATTTATGAGTACGTTGCAAATGGTACTTTGAAGGACACTCTTTCAGGTATATGTTTATCCACAATTCAACCACATTAAAGCATGTGCAGCTTATGCTAATTTATTTTAGATAAATAATCATTTTTCTTTCAATACTGTTTTGTTTTGAAAGAGCTTTTAAAAAATTAATTGTTTCAAAAGAATATACTGAAACAAACTGCTTTTATGGTCCGTGTTAGGGAAATCTGGAATTAGATTAGACTGGGTTAGAAGGCTGAAAATAGCCCTTGGTGCTGCCAGGGGTCTGGACTATCTGCATGAACTTGCCAATCCTCCAATCATTCACAGGGACATCAAATCCACTAACATCTTACTGGATGAACGCTTGAATGCTAAAGTATCTGATTTTGGTCTCTCCAAACCTTTAGGTGATGGTGCAAAAGGTTATATCACCACACAAGTCAAAGGAACAATGGTTCGTACATTATCATCTAACATTTAACATGTGACACCAGTATTCAATGTAATTCATATGAGACAGAAAAATTCTCCTATATATGTCAGCAGTAACAATGGAATTTTGTTTTGATGTAGGGCTACTTGGACCCAGAGTATTATATGACTCAACAGTTGACTGAGAAAAGTGATGTTTACAGCTTTGGAGTGCTAATGTTGGAGCTGATAACTGCAAGAAGGCCAATAGAGAGAGGGAAGTATATTGTGAAAGTGGTCAAGGGTGCTATAGACAAGACAAAAGACTTCTGTGGTCTTGAGGAAGTTCTTGATCCAACTATGGAATTGGGGACAGTACTGAGTGGTTTTGTGAAGTTTGTGGAACTAGCCTTGCAGTGTGTTGAAGAGTCAAGTTCTGACAGGCCTTCAATGAACTATGTGGTGAAAGAAATTGAGAACATGTTGCAGTTGGCCGGTTCAAGCCCCATTCTATCAGCATCAGCTTCCACTTCATCTAGTTATAACAATCCAACCAAGAGTTCTCTCCATCCTTATGATAATGAATACTTTGATTCAAGTGTCGTCCTTCCACGTCCATAAATTGTGCATATGATGGAGAAATTGTTACATGGTCATGTACTATATGGTCTCAATCAACCCTTTATGTATCATATAATTATATTTTTTGATTTATGGACTACGTAGTATTTTCTCAGTGTGTAAGTATCTTCACTTCAGGTGTAACTTGTGCAAATAATGTAAGAAACAAGAAAAAAATTGGACGGCAAGACATGGTGTTAATATTGTAGTATGCTGTTTGCTTAAGACTGAGCAAGAATGTTGAAGCTGAAGTTTGACGAGAAATCCTAGTTTAGATTCTTGTTTACTTTTTAGTTTCTTATTCTTTCTGGGATTATGTGAAATATAGTTCTTTTTAAAAGATATCAAAAATACTTTTTTTAGATTATATAATTTGTAATTAATTTTTTTTATTTTAGATTGAACAATTTAAAATATAATTTTTTTATATATTTTGAATTGTCCAATTTGCAATACAATTTTTCTATTCTAAATTTACATTTTAGAAGATAAATCTGAAATATGACTTTTTTTATTGCTGATTATATAATCACTCATTTTTTTTAATGCCTACGTCAAATGACCCCTTTTAATAAGGGTACACGCATTCTTACTCCTGTACTTCCATCATCTCATCCTCCATTTTTATAAAATTTTAAATTCTAAAAATATTTTTATTAAAATGATAAAAAAAATATATATCTTTTCTAAACATAATATAATTTGTAAATTGGATATCATCTCATTCTATTTATATTTTAAAAAAAAAATTACAAACTAGATAATCAATAAATAGACATCATTCGATTTATAATTTTGTAAATCACACATGCTACATTGCAATTTTGCAGATACATTGCAATTTTGCAACATGGTACATTGCAATATGATACATTATGTGATGAAGAATATTTTGTTAGTATTTTTCATATAAAAACTAAGAATCATGAAAAGAAACATGTTAATTAAGAGAATTAAGTGGTGACATGAAACCAAGAATAGCCATTAGTTAGCATATTTTAGAATGAATTCTCATTGGCCGATAAGAGTTTTTTTTTTTTTTTTTTTTTTTTTTTTAAAA